>Ga0136644_10001904_pt1 | contig 16252 bp, 18 predicted proteins | sample C_130820_EF_Meta_FD_94780 | JGI IMG/M metagenome (GOLD analysis project Ga0136644, IMG submission 94780) | Freshwater microbial communities from Lake Croche, Canada to study carbon cycling - C_130820_EF_MetaG (v2) (version 2) | ecosystem: Environmental > Aquatic > Freshwater > Lake | place... | reverse complement strand
TTTTTACAGGGATTATGGTTTTTATCTACGCTATAACTAAAATTTCAATTTTTAGAAATAATAATAATTTAGTGTAAAAATTAAATAAATATATTTCTATTCGTATTACTTAAAATTAAATGTTCTATTTAATGAATAATAATGGATGATATTATTGAAATTTCCGATTTAGAACTAAATGACAATAATTTTAATGATGGTTGGAGTAAAAAATCAACTAATTTTGGCGGAGGTCTTGAATTATTAATGAATGATAAAGTCAAGGAATCTAAACCAACTAGTGACATTGATTTAGAAGATTTAAATAATTTAGAAAATGAATTGAATGATTTAGTAGATGATATTCCTACAAATAGTTTTAAACCCAAATCTGAGATGTTTGGAGGTCCTAGTTCTATGTTTGAGGATAAACCATCTGTGAGATTTAATGAACCATCTATTGGTCAAGCTACTGCAGAAACAGGTGATAATAGTAAATCTTGGGATGGTTATGGTAAATTTAACAATATACCTATGAATCCAGATAAAGCAGTTTCAATGGAACCCAAAATGTCTAAAGAGGAATTATTAAGAGAGAAATTTAAGTATCTAAGAAAGCTTGAGGCTTTGGAAAAGAAAGGTGTAGAATTGTCAAAAAAGTATACAATGGAGTCATCTTTGCAAGAAATGCAGGGTGAATATGAGACTATTATGGAAGAAAAAACAAAACAAAACTCTGTAAAGTTTCAAGGCAATATGTTAATGGCATGTATAAATGGTATCGAATTCTTAAATGGTAAATTTGATCCATTTGATATCAAACTTGATGGATGGAGTGAACAAGTTAATGAAAATATTGGAGATTATGATGAAATATTTGGTGAATTGTATGAAAAATATAAGTCTAAGGCTTCAATGGCACCTGAGTTGAAATTGCTTTTCCAACTTGGTGGTAGTGCCATGATGGTTCATATGACAAATACAATGTTTAAGTCTGCGATGCCTGGTATGGACGATATATTGCGACAAAATCCTGATTTAATGCGTTCATTCCAAAATGCAGCAGTTAATTCTATGGCTCAAAGTAGTCCAGGATTCTCTGGTTTTATGACAAATCTAATGAATCCTACTAATACCTACAGCGAATCATCTGTACCTCAAGGGTTTGGACCACCTCCTCCATTAGCAACTCAAGGGCCCAATGCTATTCCACCACCAATGGGAAGACCTGGTAATAATAATTATGCAAATCGTCCAGATCTTAATATGAGTAGAAGTAATTTTACTGATGATGGTATAAGTTTGAGAGAAAACTTTGAAAGAGCTGATCAAGAAAAAAGTAGCAGAAGACAACCTCGTCCAGAAATGAAGGGACCTAGTGATATTTCTGATATTCTCTCTGGATTAAAGACAAAAACAATAAATATCCAAGAACCACCTCAAATGCAACAAGCAAATGATAGTAGTACAATTAGTATTAGTGAATTAAAAGAATTACAATCAGAAGGTAATATGCCTAAGAAAAGTCGTAGAAGACAAAAATCTAATAGTAATACACTTAGTTTAGATATTTAAAGCGGATATTAAAAATTAAATAATATTTTAAAAATATTATTTGAATATGATATATATGCCAAAACTAAATAAATGGTATTATAATAATATAGATATATTTGATTCAATTATTTTTTTACTTTATATAATAACTCCTTTTTATATTTTGTACATGATTTATAAGTATGGATTTTTTGGATATTTAGAGAAGAAAAGGGAAAATCGTATAAAACGAGGAGAATATATACTGCATAACATTAGCTCAATATAAGGATAATAAATTTAATATTCATAAGTTTTTTGTTATTATAAATATATAAATATATAAAGATATATTGATATATTGATATATTGATATATTGATATATTGATATATTGATATATTGATATATTGATATATTGATATATTGATATATTGATATATTGATATATAATGAACCATCATGATATACTTAAATCAAAAATTATATTTTAATATCTTTTTAATTTTTGTATATTTCAATACCTAAAATACGTTGAAAAAGTAACAATCCTGCATCTTGAATGGGTAATACATATGCATATGTATTTCCTACATTATTATGTGAATGCCACAATCCTGGGGGTGTAATAAACATTTCTCCTGTTTTCCAATGTATTTTTGTTGGATTAATAATATTCCCTTTTTCATCCAGTTTATCCCCTATTAATGTGTATACATTTTCACTATCTTCGCATGTAATGCACAAATCAAGTGCAACAGAATTATGACGATGAGGTAATTGTACAGTTTTTGGTGGTAACTCATTATAAAGTGACCACAAAATAGGGGTTATAGTATTAATACCTATTTTTTCTGTATCTGTATTACTAAGTAAAATTCCTTTACGATTATTATTTGGATTAGACAATTCTTGAAGTTTTTCTTGTAAAAAAGCCTTGGAATATAAAGAAGCCTTAAATAATTTTTTTTGTGCTATGGAACCTAAATAATTTATTAATGGACTATCATTAATGTAATAAATACAAACATCTGTTTCTCCTGAATTAAAAATTTTTGTTTCTTCAAATCGTGGAAAAATAAAAATATCTTCTGAATTCATAGAACATTGTTCTCCATCAACTTCTGCACTACAAACACCATATAAAATATAAAAAAAATTTGATGAGGCATTAAATGAGTTATCAGAGCTCTGTGAAAAAACAATATGTTCTTCTTTTCGTAACTTTATAAATCCTGCTAATAAATTTGGAGAAGTTGCTGAATGTTCTACAGCATATATTTTAGATAAATCTAACCATTGTAAACCAAAAGAACTATCTAAACTATTTTTTACAGAAATAGGAATACCAGCTAAAAGTGGATTAACGTTAGATTCATATTCATAAGCTTTTATATAAGATTCCATATGATAGATAAATAAATATATTTTTAAATTCTTTTTTAACTATTTCATAATATTTTATATTTTTTAAATACTATGAAAATAATGTGTATATTTATCTAATAAAATACATAAGGTCTATATAAAGGATAAAAATATGGATAATAATAAGGGTAATAATCATCATCATAAATATATAAAGGGTTTACATCTAATGCACCTCCGCCTATTCCATAATATCCTCCATAACCATGACCTCCATAACCATGACCTCCATAACCATGACCTCCATAACCATGACCTCCATAACCATGACCTATATGACCATGTCCTCCACCTCCGTGACCACCTCCACCTCCGTGACCACCTCCACCACCGTGACCACCTCCACCTCCGTGACCACCTCCTCCGCCATGACCTTCAATTATTTTTTTTCCTGAAATAAATCTTACAAACAATAATGCTAAAATTAATAAAAGAACGCAAAATAATATTTTTGTAATTTATTCATTATTATATATATAATAAATAAATTAAAAATATAAATACATATTTTATAATATGACAAAATATCAAAAGCTTACTGATGAAGATTTAAGAAAAAATAAATATAAATATGGAGAACATCAAATTATTTATAGTATTATAAACGATCCTGTTAGTTTGAGGGTTTTAGTTAGAACACAATACTTAACACCATATATTGCGGCAAAATTTGTTGTATTTGGAGGAACTGATGAACAATATGGTGATTGTACTGAAGATTGTTGGATTGATGATAATGATATTATTAGACTACAACCACATATAACTGAAGAACAATTATTTGAAGCTCATGAATTTGTTATACAAGAAGAGGCAAATGAACTAAAAGAATTAAATAGTATGGGAAAGTATGATAAAGTATATAAATTATATAATAAACAATTAAATAATAAATAATATTATTTCAAATCTTTAATTCTCATAATATTTATATTTTTTTTCCATAATAAATTTTTTAATTTATAATTTAATACAAAAGGGTGAAATAAAAGAGGAACATATTTACAAACAGGAACAATTGCATATTTTTTTTCAAGTAATTCTTTTGATTTTTTTTGAAATTGATAATAATTATGTGCATGCAATAATGAGTAAAATTGATAACATGTAAAACCATTTACTATTTTATTATCATTTTTATCCTGTTCTTTTTCTATACATAAATAAGCATATTTATACCAAATTTTATTATTATCATTATTATCATTATTATGTATTGGATAGGAATTATATGTAAGAGATGACTCAGTTAAACTCGACATAATTATTTTTATACAAAATTATATATTTATATCATTATATAAATATAGTATTATAAAATCTACTATTGTAAATGAATTATAATATTTATTCAAACTCTATTTTTAGATCTAGTATATGACTATATTTTTCATTTACTAATTCATTAATTTTTTCTGCCTTCAAAATCTTATCTTGTTTTAAAATCTCTGATGTCTCACTTATCAAATCTTTACAATTTGTAATAATAATATGAGCATAATTATATGCATTATTAATTAATTCAATTACATCATTATCAATCATTTCTTTATATTTTTCACTAGAACTAGGATAAATTATATTTGTCCCCATACCGTAATATACAACCATTCTCTCTGCTAACTTTAATGCTTCCTCAAAATCATTTATAGCACCAGTTGTAACACTTACATTATAAAATACTTCTTCTGCAATTCTACCTGATAATAATATCATTAAATGTTCAAATAAAGCCTCTCTTGTATAAATATTAGAGTTTGAACTTTTAAATACTGTATAACCAGGACTCTTTGGCGATGATAAATTAATAACAACCTTTGACATTTTTGAATGATACTTAGAGAGAAAACCAACAATAGCATGCCCCATTTCATGAATTGCAATATGATCTATAATATCAGAAGTAAACTCGTGTTCAATTGGTTGCCAACCTGCCATCATTTTATTCATTACAAAATCAAAATCTTTAAAACAAAACTGTGTATTATTTAATCTTAATGCATTTAACATTGCTTCATTCAATAAATTTTCTATTTGAGCACCTGAAAGTCCCTCTGTAACCTCTACTAATTCATTTATTCCAATAGAATCACAATATGGTTTTCCTTTTAGGTGTATGTCTATAATTGCTTTTCTGGTATTACTATCCGGTAGTCCTATATAAATTTTTTTATCAATTCTTCCAGGTCGAATGAGTGCATTATCAAGCAAATCAATTCTATTTGTTGCTGCAACAATAAAAATTCCTGATGTATTTTTAAAACCATCTAATTCAACTAATAATGCATTTAATGTATTATCTCTTTCACTTGAAGAACTTTCGCCATCATTTGATCTTTTCCTACCTAATGCATCTATTTCATCAATAAAAATAATACAAGGAATATTCTTTTTTGCTAATCCAAATAATTCCTTTATTCTTGTTGGACCTACACCTACATATTTTTCTTGAAAATCTGAGCCTGATACAGGAATGAATGAACATTTAGATTCTCCAGCTAGTGCTTTTGCTAGCAAAGTTTTTCCTGTACCTGGTGGACCTTCCAGAATAAGACCTTTGGGTATTCTCACATTGTATTTCATATATTTTTCATAATGTTTAAGAATATCAACACACTGATTTAATTCTTGTTTAACATTATCATATCCACCTACATCTTTAAAAAAAATATTGTATTTTTTTATTACTTCAAAATTTTTCGATTTAGAATTTGCTTTTTCTGCATATTGTCTTCTATCCATTTCTTCATCATCTTCGTCATTATTATTGTTATATGAATTATTTTCATTTTCATTATTTTCTAAATTAATACCAAGTGATTGTAAAAAAGTGGATTTATTTAAAATAATACGTAACTTGGGTTTGTTTTCTTCATCATATTCTGATGTTTCATTATTAAATAACTCATCTAAACCTAATATACTATTATTCTGAATAGTAACATTTTTTGAATTTAATCTTTTAATTTTTTCAATATAATCAGGTCTTGTTATTGGATAACGTCTTACTATAATTTTTAAACTAGCATCTGTATTATCTAGATTATCTGTACTATTTTTCATAAGAGTTAGTTTTTCAAAATACTTTCTTGAAAATGGATTATAACTACGCTTATTTGCCTGATTTAAAATAATTCTATTTGGAGAATAGGTTTTCATTATAAACGCATTATTTAGAAATACATTAAATGTTATATTCATATAAAAATATAATAGACATATTAACCCATTCCTATTTGTAAAATTACCCATTATGAATAATAAAATTAAAATGTTTTTATATTGTTATTTTTAGATAATTCAAAAATTTTATTTTCTATTTTTATACAATTTTTATACAATTTGTTTTACAAAAATAATTATGTATATATAACCATTCTGAAACAATATGTGTTATAATACCTAATATAAATATATATAATATACGAGATTTTAGTGAAGATAAATATGTAAAACCTACAGCCCCTAATAATAAAAAGTATAATCCTTCTAATATACTTTGGTATATAACTGGTTCATATTTTGCATCATAGTTATCTTTATTTATTTCATTTATTTGTAAAACTTTTGTACATTGATATCCAAAATTACAATAATATTGATGAATACCTAACATGAATCCAGACATATGCTTAAAAAACCCTAACATAAATAATAAGATATATTCATTTTTTATTTGTAAACATATATTTAATAAATATAAAAATTTATATAATATTATACAATATATTCCTACAAATATGGATTCTATAAAATAATGCATTTTAATTTATTAGTATAAAATATTAGTATAAAATATTATTATAAAAATATTATATTAAATAAAAAAATAATATAATAGTAATAAAGATTATGAAGTGTTCTAAATCTGGAATTAAAATACATGAAAGTAATAATAGTAGTAATAATACAAACAATAATATATTTAATAATAAAAATTCAAATACATATTTAGATCCAGATGAATTTTATAATAAACTTAAAAATCAAAATAAGCATACTGGTGTTAGAATTGAAAAAAGTAATAATGATTATATTGAAAACCCTTTTGGAAACATTAATCCATTTAACAATCCTAATCCTAATCCTAATAATAGAAAAGATATTGACAATATTCAATATGATAAATCTGCATATAACAAACTAGATTTAAATATAAACAATTACTCTGCAGATGATTTATATAAACTATTTGGTATAAATACTACAAATCTTACTGAAAATATTATGAGAGAAGCCAAAAAACTTGTTTTAAAAACACACCCTGATAAATCTCAATTAGAACCCAAATATTTCTTATTTTTTTCTGCAGCATATAAACGTTTACACAGCATTTATACATTTCAAAATAAAACAGAAAAAATAGTTATAAATGATCAAAATTTTGTGCCTGTACCAGAAAGTGGTCATGGTGAAGAAGAACATCTTTCTATTTTATCTAATATGTTTAATAAAAATCCAAAATTAAAAGAACCTGTACATTTTAATAATTGGTTTAATGAGCAATTTGAAAAAAATAAATTAGAAGATTCTAATGAAAATGGTTACGGTGATTGGTTAAAATCAGAAGATGATTTACCCAATATTAATAACGTAACACAAGCAAATATGAATTCTAAGATTGAAACATATAAAAAACAAGTTCAAAGTATGATTGTATATAATGGTATAAATGACTTATATGCAAGCTCTTTTGGCGGTTCTACCTTGATGAATCTTGATAATAATAATTATACATCTGGTTCCATATTTAGTAATGAAGGAATGGGTTATACAGATTTAAGACAGGCTTATGTAGAATCTGTAATTCCTATAACTGCAGAAGATTATCAAAAAGTTCCAAAATTTAACAATATTGATGACTACAAGAGGCATAGAGAAAATGTAGATATTAAACCTATTGATAAACAAATTGCAATGCAAAAATTATACGAAAGAAATAAAGAATTAGATCAAGAAAGTACTGCTCTTGCTTTTCATTATGCACAACAATCTGAAAAAGTAAAGAAAAACAATGACTCTTTTTGGTCTGGTCTTAAACAACTTACAAATTGGTAGTATAATAATTTATATATAATATCTATAATATAATCTATAATAATGTATTCATATAATTATGCAGATCTAAAATAATACGATCAATATGTTTTATTCTCCATTCAATAATATCAATACTAATAATATCTGAATCTGAATCTGAATCTGAATCTGAATTATTATCTTTATCTTCATTTATTTCATCATGATCTGCTATTATTTGTAATAAATTTTTCTTTGATAATAATAATTCTATTATTCTTTGTTTACAAATTTCTATTATTTCTTTTTTACTTGTCATAAAGATATAGTTTTTTATATTTTTTACAAATATTTTGATATTATTATTTCAAATATATAAAATTATTATAATTATAATATCAAAATATAAATATTTATAAATATATAATGACTACAAAATTCGAAAATGGACTATTTATATTTAGACGTGATCTACGAATCATTGATAATAATGGATTAAATTTATTAAATGAATACTGTAAGAATATATATACTATTTTTATTTTTACACCAGAACAAGTTGGTTCTGGTAATAAATATAAGTCTGACAATTCTGTTCAATTTATGATCGAATCATTACATGATCTAGCTTCAAAAATTTCTAAATCAGGTGGTCACTTATATACTTTTTATGGTCATAATGAAAGGATTATTAGCCAATGCATTAAAGCATTTAATATTGATTTAGTTTGTTTTAATTTAGATATAACACCTTATGCTAGAAAAAGAGATGAAAGTATTATTAAGTTATGTGAGCAATTTAAAACATATATTATGTATGATTATGATTATTTTTTAAATCAACCAGGAACAATTTTAAATGGATCCAAAGAACCATATCAAAAATTTACTCCCTACTATTTAACTTGTTTAAAAACAAAAGTTCAAGAACCTGCCAGATTACGTAAAATTCATTTTGCACCATCTAAGAGTAATATACATTTAACAGATAAAATCACTCTAGATGATGCAATGCCTAAATTTACTCATATAAATCCAACTATATTACTTCATGGTGGAAGAGATAATGCTATTAAACAAATGCGAATTGCTGCAAAAAATATTGTACATTATAATAAAACACGTAATATATTAGAAAAACCAACAAGTCAATTAAGTGCATATATTAAATTTGGCTGTATTTCAATTAGAGAAATGTATAAGACATTTAAATCAAATAAAGATTTTATTCGACAAGTATATTGGAGAGAATTTTATGCTGGTATCCTATATTCTTTCCCACATGTATTAGGACATGCTCTAAAACCCAAGTATGATAAGATTAAATGGCATCATAATGAACGATTATTTAATGCATGGAAAAAAGGAGAAACTGGCATACCTATTCTAGATGCTGCACAAAGACAACTTTTAACGGTTGGTTGGGTTCATAATAGAGCACGTTTAATATCCTCTAGTATGCTTACAAAAATTTTTATGATACACTGGAAAAAAGGTGAACAATTTTATGCACAACATTTAGTAGATTATGATGTTGCAAATAATAATGGTGGTTGGCAGTGGTCTGCAGGAACTGGTGCGGATAGTCAAGAATATTGGAGAACTTTTAATCCATTTAGTCAGGCAAAAGAGAATGATCCTGATTGTATATATATTAAAACTTGGATTCCTGAACTGAAAGATGTTGATAATGATATTATTTTAAATTGGGATACTGAGTGGAAAAATAATAAGAATATTAAATATCCAAAACCGATTATTGATTATACCGAGCAAAAAAACTTGGCTTTAAAAATGTATAAAGATGCATTATATTAACAGTTTAATATTTTGTTTATATTTATATTTATATTTATATTAAAAAGTATAAATATATTGCTGTATTTTTAAGTTATTTATATTTTTAAAAAGTATATTTAAAGTATATTGTAAAAGAATGGATAATAATATTATTTTATTCAATAAAGATGGCTTTCTTTTTAAAAAAATGGACAGTCATTGTTATAAAGTTGAATTTACTATGGAAAATAAAAATATATTATTAGCAAATATAATTGACTTTAATTTAATTAAATTAATTTATGATTTAAATCCAGATATTTATGAAAAAGTAAATTTAGAAAAATTAAGCGATAATCAAGTTAATATTACACTTTTAATGAAACATTTTTTTGAAGACCTAGGTTTGCCTCAGAGATACATATATATTAATATGCAAAAATTTATACAAGATAATATCATTTGGTTTGAATCAACCTCTATTACAAAATGTCGACCTGAATATATTTGTGCAAATGCATCCTTAATGCCTATAAAGCATATGAGTAGTGTCTGCAAAATTATTACACCTCATAATATTGATTTTACATTTACCATTTATTTTGAAGAAAATTTAGATATTCCTGCTTTTGCTGAAAAAATGGTTGGTATTATACTCCATAAAATATTTAAACGTGTAAAACAATTTATAGAAAATTTACGTATATAAGATAGTAGCTAGTAGTATGATAAAACAAATATACAATCATTTATTCACAATTTTCAAACAAATATGGTTTCTATTAAATCTTTTATTTATTTTTACTTCTGAAATCATTTTATATTCCATTTTTATTGATTATCATTCTTTTATTGAAAGATTATGTTACAGACTTGCCGATTTAAATATATTATATGTGAAAATTTTTCAAGCGATTGCTTTAAATAATCATTTTATTGATACAGAGACAAATAATATCCTTTTACATTTTACTAATCATGCACCTTGGTGTTTTAATGATATAGATCTAATGACACTTATTGAAATTACTAATGATTATGATCTTAATCTAAAATATGGATATGAAGTCCCTTTAAATGCAGGTATGATTTCATTGGTATTTAAAGCATATAAAAGATCAAACGGGGATGCTGTTATTATTAAAATGAAACGAAGAAATATAGAGACTAAATTAAATGATGCTATCCACAATTTACTATTTCTTGTAGATCTTATTTCTTATTTTTCTTTTTTGGAAAAATTCCAAATATCCAATATAGTAAAGAAAAATATAGATATCATTAAGGCACAAACAGACTTTATTTCAGAAGTACATAATATGATAAAAATTCGTAACAATTGTAAAAATCTGAAATATATTAAAATTCCTAATGTATATGAAGATATTACTGAAGAATATCCTGATTGTATTGTAATGGATTATATAGAGGGAATAACAATTGATAAAGTAAAGGAAGAAGATTACGAAAACTTTGCGAAACAAGTATTGAAATTTGGATTTGTTACAACACTAATACATGGATTTGCACATGGAGATTTACATGCAGGTAATATTTTATTTATTAAAGATAATAATGATGATACAAAAAATAAATATAAATTAGGTATTTTAGATTTTGGAATCATGTATGAAATACCTGGGGTATATAAGGATAAATTATTTGAAATAGCAACAGATATGTTTCACTTGCCTTCATCTATTATTTCAAAAAAATTACTTGATTCAGGTATTATTATACAACCTGTAGATGTTTTAAATAGTCTACCAACTGATGTTTATGAAGGTATTCTTAGGTTTTCAACAGATATTATTGAAGAAACAATACATACTTCTAAAAAGGCAAATCAGATTCAAATTTATAAATTTCTTACTCGATTTAAAGAGTATTTGTGTAAAAATGAAATATCTAATTTAGGTTTAGGACCAAGTGAAGATTTTATAAAAATACAATTAGTTTTAGCGATGGCTCATGGTGTAACATTAATTCTTTGTAAAGATAATTATATGGAATTAGCTGATAAAGTAATCAATGAACTATTCCATCTTGATACATTAGAGTAATTATAAATAGATTATTTATGTTGCTTAATTAGAGTAAGTAATATAACACCTATAGCAAATACTATTAAAAAAGAAATTAGTGTAAGATTGAATGAAATATAGATCATATAGTAAATGAGACCTACTAGTATTCCCATCAATACTTGTAGTAACGTATGGACCCCTATTATTATTCTTTGTATAGAAAATATGAAAATGAATAATATAGCTAACCAAATAGATATATATTTATAATAATATAATAAGCATAATATAATAGTTGCCACTTCAGCATGTCCTGATGGCATACCAATACAATGAATTGATTTGTAAAAATCATTATCACAATTTTGTAATGGTCGTTTTACTTCGTCGTATGGTAAATAGGTTAAACTAAATCTTTTTTCTATTTCATTTTGAATATAGTAATGATATAAAAAAATAAATATTAATGCAAGAAAAAAATGATTAGGGTATATTATTTTATTATTTAATTCCATCTTATATATGGATGAGATTAAATTATCAGTAGCTGTAATTAGATTTATCAATGGTAACTTTCTTTGCAATATTTTTAATAATTTTATCCTCTTTTTCCGCATTATTATCACCTAACCCACCCATTGCTTCTATAATAAGTTTGCTGTATTGATCCGAAAAGGGTGACTCACTTTTATTACAATCTGGATATTTTTGTTTGAAATCTGGTATCAATTTAGTATTCTTAAATGCAACTCTTTTTATTACTTTTCGAATCTTTTTATTTTCGATAGTTTCTTTTTCCCATTTATCTTCGTCTTTAACATATAATATTTCCCTCTTTGGATCTGTGCAGTGAATTGGTCTCTTTGTTTCATCCAACATATTTAAGTTTTTGACTATTATGTTTGAAATACCATTTACATAACCAACTTTGCCGACATTTTCTAAATCAGAGAGCTGTAATTGTATTGAATCTACAAATTCAGTAATATTCATTGCATCTTTACATGTTTCATTTAAAAATAAGTTTAGATTGAATGTTTTATTATGACTGTTTACGTTATGGGAATTTACAGTATTTGTTAAAGATGATGGTTGTATTTTTTGACATACATCTAATACCATGTGTTTTAATTCAGAGTTCTCTTTAATTAGCATCATAATTAGGTCTTTGTCGGTTGGTTCTTCTTTTAATAACTTATCAATTTCTTTTAAATGCTCTTTACATTGTTTCTTATGTTTTGATAATCCTTGACTATATTTATATTTCTTACCACATATACAAATAAAAATATTTTGCTCGTTTTGCTCTGTTTGTGTATCATTTGTATCCAAAAATGTATCCAAATGTATCATTTTATGTTTTTCTGTTTCTAAATGTCTATCATAATTAAATTTTTTGCTACATTTATAATCACAATTCTTACAAAAATATGATTTTTCTTTAGATTGCTCGTTTTTGCTCTTTTCTGTATCCATAATGTATCCACAGAAAATATTCCTAAATATTTTTATAAATAAATATTATAATTTCAAAAAAAATTACAATCACAAAATAAAATTTATTTTTTTATGTTCCTTACCTTAATTTTTTTCTCAGTCACAATTTTTTGTAAAAAGTTGTTGCAATTTTTTTTCCAAGATTTTTTTCGGAATTTCAATTTTGGACATTTATTTTTGTCCATTTTCAAAAATCCAAAAAAAATCTTGGAAAAAAAATTGCAACAACTTTTTCTTTAAGTTAAAAAATTAAATATATTATTTTAATTACTTAAAGAATTTTATATAAAATTGAAATAAAATATATATTAAATACACTTTCATATATAATTATATGACTACAATATTTGATCAATTGATTGATACAAAAGAAATGAATCCGACCTTTATGTTCGTAGATGGTAGCTATTACTGCTTTTATCGATACTTTGCTTTAATGAATTGGTGGCGAAATGCATACCCAGAAGAACCCTTAGAAGACCCATATCAAAATGAAAAGTTTGTTGAAAAATTTAGAAAAACATTTGTTGAAAATTTACAACAAATATCCAAAAAACTGAAAATTCACAAGACATGTAATCCAATTTTAATTGTTGGAAAAGATTGCAAGAGAGAAAATATATGGCGAAACCAACTATTTTCACAATACAAAGCAACACGTGCAAATGGTCCAGAAGATGGTTTCATGGGGGGTCCATTCTTTCAAATGGTTTATGAAGAACAACTATTTCAGCAAGGTGGTGCAAAGGCTTTTTTAAAACATCCTCATTTAGAAGCTGATGATTGCATTGCTATTTCTGTTAAATATTTACTTAGTAAATATCCTGGATGTAATATATATATAATAACAAGTGACAGAGATTATCTTCAGTTAAATAATCCAAATGTGAATATAGTTAATTTAGCTTTTAAAAATATTGCTGAAAATAAAAGTTCAACTGGGAATGCGAAAAATGATTTACAAATTAAAATAATTATGGGCGACACTAGTGACAATATTCCATCCGTTTTCCCAAAATGTGGACCAAAAACAGCACAAAAATGCGTGGAAGATGAGGAATATTTTAAAAAGAAAATGGCCAATAATCCTGAATATTATAAGCAATACGAGTTAAATCGAAAACTTGTAGATTTTGATTGTATACCTCATAATTTAGTATGTGAATTTATGTTATCTATAAAAAAATGAATAGAAGTAAATAAAGTATAAATAAATAGAATTAACAATTATATTTGAAAAATATTTATCTTTATTAAAGTTTAAATATTTTTTTACAATAATAATTATTATTAAATTATAAAGTAATGAATAGCCAAATTTTACCAGAAAATAATACAAAAACAAATATTAAATTATTTTTATTAGATCCATTATCAGTTATTATTAAATTAGCTATTTTAAGCAATAAACCTGTCGGTACAAAAATATTAATTCATAATAATGTTTTATATTTTCAAGAACCTGGAATATTTCAATCAGTTACAAGATATTATTATAATACTAATAAAACAGATTTACAATATATGTATAACCCAATCCAAATTGCTTGTACTATTTATTTAACAAAAGAGTATGTACAAAAAACACCACGAATAAAAAATTTATTTACATGTGCATTGAGTGGTTTGAAAAATTTGATGGAAACCTATAAATTATGCTCAATAATTACACTATGTTTAAACTATTATTATGCAATAATTGTAAATCATATAGAACAAAAATACAATGATTCTATTTTTTATAAGGATTCTTTTACAAGTTTATACTCTAAAGAAATGATTGAATTGCTAAATGAACAATGGACACAAGAAAAAATAAAAGTAATTCTAGATTTAATTAGTTTTTTAACAAATGATGCAATGGCTTCAAATAATGTGAAATCAATGGAAACTATTATGGAAAATAATGATAAGACTAGTCAAAGAATTTTTTCTACTCTATAAAATATGTAAAATCTATAAATTTATAAAATATTTAGTTAAAACTAGTTATAGGTAAATCATCTCTAATAAAATAAGCTTCTCCTTCTCTTGTCCATTTTACTACCATAGTTATTATTTCTACACCAGATTCAATTGCCTCTTTTACGGCTTGTCTATATTCAGGATCTATAATAGATACTTGAAATCTATTCACATCTGTTCGTTGTATTACATAACACATAATACAACGAGTTTTTGATTCTTTTTTTATCAATGTAAGTTCTTTAATATGTTTTAAAGCACGTGGACTAACAGTATCTGTTGATTTTTTCCTGTATCCATCTGGGAAATAGGCAACTTTAGAGTCTACATCTCTATCATCAAAAGAAAGTTTTTTTCTGTCTTTAGCACTTATATCTTCATAATCCGCAAGAGGAACATTTTTAACCTCTAGTATAAATGGTATACCATTACAATCTATTCCGCTAAAATCAAATCTAGAATCAACTTTTCCTTCTACATAAATAGCAGTTTCTCTTTTATATGATTTAATATTTTGAAGACGAGACAAATAATTATTTTTCAAAGCAATTTCGGTAAGATCTTCTGCTAATTTTGGATGAATTCCAATAATAATTTCCTTCTCTCTTTCTTTTATTACCGAAAGATAAATTCTATAATCACATTGAGTTTTTTTACCTTCTAAAGGAGCCATTAGTACAGATGCACCAATATCTGCTAATCCACAACAACCTAAAGATGCTGTGTGAGCCAGTACAGAATTTTCATTATTATTGCATTTAACATCTGCTACATAAGGAGTTTTTATAAATTGTGATGGCCTCTTTGCAACTAATCCATCTATTAGATTATCTAATTTAAGCATTAATTTATCAGACATTATAATGAATATATTAATATTTAGTATGTGTTAGTATTAATGATAATTTAGTATTTAAATAATACATTTATGGAAAAGAATGAATCAATTTTTTATTAAAAACAAAACTTTCTGTATAATAATATAGTAATATTATAAGTATGAGTACTATAACTATCCCAAAT
>Ga0136644_10001902_pt1 | contig 16264 bp, 16 predicted proteins | sample C_130820_EF_Meta_FD_94780 | JGI IMG/M metagenome (GOLD analysis project Ga0136644, IMG submission 94780) | Freshwater microbial communities from Lake Croche, Canada to study carbon cycling - C_130820_EF_MetaG (v2) (version 2) | ecosystem: Environmental > Aquatic > Freshwater > Lake | place... | reverse complement strand
ATTCAGGGAACACAAAACAATTGCTGATAGGTCTGCATCAGACCGTAGACGTCACAAGAAGAAGATTGAGGATGCCATCAAAGAGGGCATTCACAATATCGTTTCTGAAGAGTCTATAATCGGTCAGGACGGCAAGAAGAAGATCAACATCCCCGTCCGCGGTATCAAAGAGTACCGATTCATCTACGGGGACAACGATCAGAACAAAAGAGCTGGATCAGCCCCAGGTGAAGACCTTCAGAGAGGTCAAAAAGTAGGTGAAGCTGGATCCAAACAAAAAAGTAAAGGCGGTAAGGGAAGCGATGAAAAGGGAACTGAATTCTACGAAGTAGAAATCACCCTCGAAGAGCTTGCAAATTACCTCTTTAATGATCTAGAACTTCCTGAGCTTGCCAAAAAGAGCATTAAAAATATAGTTGGTGAGAAGTGGAAGCGCCACGGCTATAGAAATGATGGTATTCGTCCTCGTCTTGATAAGAAAAAGACGGCGATCAACAGGATTAAGAGAAAAAAGTCTGCTCTTAGAAGGGAAAATCTAGAGACGACTTCTGTGAATGAAGTTCAGACTTCCTCGGTTGAAGATGAGGAAGAGAGATTTCCATACCACGAAAATGATCTGAAGTATCGTCACATCAAGAAAGACGTGAAGGAGTCATCCAACGCAGTCATTTTCTTCCTGATGGACATTTCCGGATCAATGTCACAAAATAAGAAGTTTCTTGCAAGAAGCTTCTATTTCCTCCTCTATCACTTCATCAATGCACGGTACGAGAACTGTGAGGTTGTCTTCGTTGCACACGACACGGAAGCATATGAAGTTGATGAAGATAAATTCTTCAAGAGAGGAAATAGTGGTGGTACTGTAGTTTCTTCTGGGCTTCAAATGGTTCAGGATATCATCAACAAGAGATTCCACCCAAACAGCTGGAACATATATTGCTTTCAGTGCAGCGATGGAGACAATTGGGAGAGTGATGAGAAGAAGACACTTGATCTCGCTTCCTCAATTAAGAGCGTGAGTCAGCTCTTCGGATACTGTCAAATTGAGCCTAAGGAAGAAAAACTCTCTTGGGATCCTGATAAGAAGCTAAATCAGGTTTATTTGCCTCTTGTTGACAACAACTTTAAAACCGTTGATATTTCTTCAAAGGGTGATATTTGGCCCGCCTTTAGAAAGCTGCTCGGAAAGAGAGTGCAGGTAAATAGATGACACATTTTGATTCCAGTGATGAATGGTCAACGGATCTCCTCTCTGAGTATGATGAGAGGATTTGTGAACTAGCTAAGTCAGAAGGTCTTGACTGGTTTCCTATCCACTATGAAGTTTGTGACTACTACTCCATGATCGGTCATATGTCGTATCATGGGATGCCCACACACTACGGTCACTGGAGTTTTGGAAAGAGCTTTGAGAGAACCCACCAGATGTACAATCTTGGAATGGAGGGATTGCCTTATGAGCTCATTATTAATTCAAATCCATCCATAGCATATTTGATGAAGGAGAACCCTGCGTACCTTCAGATTCTCATTATGTGTCACTGTGTAGGTCACTCAGACTTCTTTAAGAACAATAGAATGTTTAGGGACACTAGGCCCGAGTCTGTTGTACAGAGATTTAGAAATGCAAAAAAGAGAATTCAAGGATACACAGAGGATCCTCACATTGGAATTGATGAGGTTGAAAAGGTCCTTGATGCTGCACACGCGATTCAGTTTCAGGCAGATAGATTTCCTATTATTAAGCCTACACACAAGGACTTAAAAGATAAGTACATAAAGCTTATAAACGAGGACACGAAGGGCGATTGGAAGAAATTTGATATTACAAAAATTCCACTTGAGCCACAGTACGATGTTCTTGGATTTATTTCTGAGTACGGTAAATTTGATGACTGGAAGCGAGACATCATTGATATTGTCAGAGATGAAGCAAACTATTTTATGCCTCAGATTCATACAAAAATTATGAATGAGGGATGGGCAAGCTTCTGGCACTATCGATTAATGAACAAACTAGAGCTTCCTCAGAAGTACCACATTCCTTTCCTCAAGAGTCACAACCAAGTCATACGTCCTCACGTAGGAGGTCTGAATCCTTACCACCTTGGATTTGAGATCTTTAAAAAGATCGAAGAGAGACACGGAATTGATGAGTGCTTTATTGCACGTGAAACTGCACATGATATAAGCTTTTTACGTCAATACCTAAAAGAGGAAGATGCTTTTGATCTGGGACTTTTTACATTCTCGCGTCAAAAGGACGATTATAAAATTGATGAGATCTCTGATGAGGACGGATGGAAGGAAGTAAAAAACACTCTTCTCAAGAACATTGGGATGAGTGGAATTCCATCAATTCATATTTCAGAACTCACAAAAGATAATGTTCTAGTTCTGGAACACGATCATGATGGGCGAGATCTAGAACTAAATAATGCTGATGAGGTCATCTCACACGTTCATGAGTTATGGGGTGGCGAGGTAAAAATGTTCACTATTGTCGAGGGAGAATCCTGGGAAATTTAACAGATTCTCTGCTCAGATATCTTTACAAAACGGCGGTATTACATGAAGTCATCAAAGAAGAAGTTCCTAGATCTTATTCAGACACAGCGAGACACCAAGAAGACTGAGAAGTTCGAGGGAACTCTCATCGACTACATGGAGGTTGTCAAGCAAAATCCAGACATCACAAAGACAGCTCACAAGCGACTTTGTGATGCCATTGAAAGCAAGGGCGTATCAGTAATGCCTGATACGGACTCAAGAAAGCATAGAATTTTTGATGGTGAAAATATCAAAATCTATGACTACTTTCAGAAGGATTTCTTTGGCGCTGAAAGAACTGTTGCCAAGTTAATGAGATTCTTAAAGTCTGCTGCACACAAGGGTGAGGAATCACGTCAGGTTCTCCTCCTTATGGGCCCAGTTGGAGCTGGAAAGTCAGCCCTAACAGAGCACATCAAGAGGGCAATTGAGCAGCTTCCATATTTCCACCTCGATGGTGACCCACAACGTGGTGAGCCACTTCAGCTTGTTCCCCGTGCCCTTCGTCCAGATTTCGAGAAGGAGCTTGGCGTCACAATTGAAGGTGATATCAGCCCAGTTGCACGCCAGAAGCTACTTGCGGAGTATGATGGAAAGTATGAGAATTTCAAGGTTGTTGAAACGACATTCTCTCAGAGAGGTCGTCGCGGCGTCGCTTCTGTGCCTCCCATGGATGCAAACAGCCAAGATGTTTCAGTCCTGATTGGTTCTGAGGACATCTCCAAGCTTGATATCTACGCAGAGGACGATCCACGAGTTCTATCACTCAACGGCGCCTTCAATGTGGGCAACCGCGGTATCGTTGAGCTCGTTGAGGTCTTTAAGAATGAGATTGAGTTCCTCCACACGATCATCACCGCCACTCAGGAGAAGAGGGTTCCCTCACCTGGAAAGCACGATATGATCTATTTCGACGGCGTGATCCTCGCCCATTGTAACGAGTCCGAGTGGAACCGTTTCCAGTCCGAGCACACCAACGAGGCAATTCTTGATCGTCTTGTGAAGATCAATGTTCCCTACGTTCTAGAGCTAGATCAGGAGGTCAAGATCTACGAGAAGATCCTTGGAAAGGCAAACTTCTCAGCTCATATCGCTCCGCACACGCTTAAGGTGGCATCCATGTTTTCAGTGATGTCACGCCTAAAGCCAACGAGCAAGTGTGATCTTCTTACAAAGATGAAGATCTACAATGGAGAGGAGGTGATTGAGAAGGGACGTGTAAAGAAGGTTGACATTAGAGACCTCCGTGAGGAGGCTCCAAATGAGGGCATGAGTGGTATATCCACCAGGTTTATCATGAAGTCGATTGACAATGCTCTTACTGATGCAGATAAGAATGTGATCACGCCTATCTCAGTCATGGACTCACTTGTCAAGCAGGTCAAGGATCAAATTGTTGATCAGGAGTTTAAGGACAAGTGCCTTGAGCTCATTCAGAAGGTTGTCCGTGAGGAGTATCTCAAGATCCTCGAGACAGAGATTGCTAAGGCATTTATTGCTGCATACGAGGAACAGGCACAGTCGCTATTCGATGCTTATCTTGACAATGCTGAGGCTCATACAACCCGTCAGCGTCTTAAGAATAAGGTCACGAAGGAGGAGATGAATCCTGATGAGAACTTTATGAAGTCAATCGAAGAGATGATTGGCATCACAGGGTCATCACGTGATGGATTCCGATCAGATGTTACGGCTTATATGTTCGCAAGAATGCGCCGAGGTGAGAAGGTTGACTACACTTCGTACGAGCCTCTCAAGGAAGCAATTGAGAGCTATCTAATCAGATCTGTCAAGGACATGGCAAGAATTGTGACCAAGTCCAAGACACGAGATGATGAGCAGAAGAAGAAGTACAATGAGATGGTTCAGACACTCATGAATGACTACGGATACAACGAGGATTCAGCGGAGGAGATTCTGAATTACGCCAGTAATCACCTCTGGAGAGATAGTTGATTCAGGTGAAGATTTCTTCACCTGAGATCCTCTTTTTAATTTCTGGCGCTCTATTTCTATCAGATAAGACCATTCCAGGCATTGTTTTTGCAGTGCTTGGAGTGGTTGGTTCTATAGCTAGAGTTGCATTAGAGATACAAGATCGTCAGGAGAGAATTAAATTAGATCAGGAAGAGCTAAAGGTCGTTTATAGAGCCCTTTCAGCTGTATCAAAAATTTTAAGTAACATTACTGTCCAACACTACGGAGATTCAACTGATTATAATTGACTCCGTATAAGATGACTGTAAGAACTATCAAAAAAAATTCAATCGATTTAAAACTCAGACAACTCACAGAAAATATCCAAAAAAAATTGGATGATCTGGTGAGTCAAAGACACCACTTTAGTTTTGGTAACAGAACGTCTCAGGTGCAGCCCATCGATGTAGTTCGATGGGCCTCTGAAATGACTTCTGTTTCGTCCGAGTCAAAGCACCTAAAGAATATCATTCTAAGCGCTTTGAATGACGCAGAAGGCACCCAGGGAACTTCTGCAGTGGTCTGCCTGACAGCCCTTAGCCACTTATTGAGGCGTCCAGGCAGTCTATGGTCGACTAAAAATTCTGAAAGCATTGAAAATGAGCTGAAGATCCTTTTAAAGCGTCACACACGACGTTGCTCATCTTCTGAGGCTCTTCAAATACTCAGCAATTTTGATCGTGATCCTAACTCTTTTGGAATAGCAAATCGAGCTATTAAAATGAGCGGAGCAAATTCTACAATTCAAGTTGCATCTGATGGCTTTAGATCGGGCATTCAAATTGCGAATGGATATAAGTTTCCTGTTGAATTTCCAGATATTTTTCTCTCTTCAGGCGGAATCACTGTATCAGAGAAAAATTTTGAAGAATGCAGAGTCATGGCTATTGATGGAATTATCGAGAGCATGTCAGAGATAAATGGAATTGTTCATACATCTTACGACAAGAATATTCCAGTCATAATTGCTGCACGTGGATTTGATAAAGATGTTCTCAACACTCTAGGAATAAATTTTTATCATAGTAGACTTCGTGTGATTCCTTTGATTGTTCCTTATGATGCCACTGGTGCCAATATGATAAATGACATCTGTGTGGTTTCTGGATGTGACCTAATAAGCTCACTCAAGGGAGACCTTATATCAACCAAGAAGTGGGAAGAGCTAGGAACAGCACAAAGTATTAAAATTACATTTGATAGATCGAATATCGTTCTAATGAATGATAGAACTCGAAAGTCTGTTGAACGTCATCGAAAAAATCTTCGAAAAATGAAGATAGAGTCAATGGAACCCTTAAAGAGTGAGATAATAGAGAAACGTCTTACGACTCTCATGGGTTCAGGAACGATTATCAATCTAGGTGACGATCTAGAAGATCTAAAAGGCCTCTACACTGATAGGGTTGATTGTCATATTAGAAGTTTTAAGTCAGGTGCAAAATTTGGTATAGTTGATCTTTCTGAGCTATTAGAACAAGTTCAGTCTCCTGATCTCAGGAAGATAATTTTATCACTAAAAAATGTATCTCAATTTTTTCTTACAAGTCAATTAATGTCTGGAATAAAGCATGCAATTTCTTGTGAGAAAAATTTAAGAAGCATCGGAGGAATGATTTGCAATGACAATTCAAGAAGTCTCTGAGATGGTTGATGACTATGCAGAAAACTGGAATGTGCCAGTTTCTGGGGATCAAGTTGACATCAACTACATTGTTAAAAAAATAAAGTCCAACAGTAACTACACAGTTCATGTTGGCACTGATTCACACAGACCAAAAGGTGGTGTCAGCCACAATTTTGCTACTGTGATATGCCTTTATGAGCAGGGAAAAGGTGCTGATTATTATTTTAGAAGAACCACAAGAAACTTTCATTACAAGAATTTAAAACAGCGAATGATGGAAGAAGTGTCACAGTCCATAGACGTTAGCATAGAACTGATGAAATACATTCCAAACAATAGAATTGTTGTTCATGCTGATGTCAATTCAGATGATAGGTTTCCAACATTTAGTGTGCTCAATCAGATAAGATCATGGGTTTCTTCTATGGGATTTAATTTTAGATGCAAGCCTGATGCTTGGGCATCATCCGGTGTTGCTGATAAGCATGCAAAGTGAATTTGTATTTTACACCACCTAAGCCTAGATATAAAAATGCTTAACAGTCGTACACTAAAGACGATTGCAAGTAGAGGATTAAATGAGTTTAGAGACAAGAGTCGGAAGAGCTGTTCTAGATCTTAGTGATATTGTGAAGACAAATGTCGTAAGTGCTGTTGCAAGAGCACGCACTGAGGGTAAGTTTACTCTTTCTGATAAGGACCTCACTATTACAGCAAATATCATTACAAGTGCTATTGATGCAACCATGCGGGATGGCGTCGATATGCTTATACGTCTTGTGAAGTGATTCCTCAATGAGGACATGTCAAAAGCACCTAATTCAGTGCCACTGCATGCTTCCTCAGTACAGGAAGATGAAGAATCCTGTATTTCATAAGTTTACAGTTTTTTCAATTCTTGAAAATGATACGGTTTTTCCAAAATATGTACAGTGTAATAACTGTAATGTTATTCATAAGGTTTTCGATCTCTGTCGATCTGAGATCATACCTGGCAAGGATGAACTTAGGTCAGTTGTAACAACAGATGAATTGAAATTTTTTATCCCTTCTGACTTGAGAAATTTATTAGAGCTTTATAAGTGTGACTTGCCTGTCTGGGAACACATTAAGTTTACTCTTGATGAGAAACGTTGGGGAGAGCAAATAATTTTAACTCGTGAAGTTATTGATGGAGAAATTGTAGGAAAAATTCTTACAATTGAAGAAAAAGACAGGTTTGCTCTAGAGAATTACATAAGTAGAGAGGTTTTTGAGTGATGGATGAAAAGCAGCTAAAACTATCAAATGAGTTTTCTGAAAAGAAAATTTCAGATGAGGATGCAGTTAATTTTTTCCTAGCTCGTCAGATTTCACAAGAAATTCAAAAATTTGGTGTGAGTCAGATGACCATGCTTAAAATTATAGAATTGCTTGCTCTTGAATTAGAAGATAGAAATAAGATGTTATCAATAGTCGGTGCCGTCAAAGGAAGAAATGAGACTTCTACGTCACCAATATTGAGTGAGTAATAATAAGGAGAAGTAGTATGAGTGCAACAGTACTTGATAAGTGGAAGGAGCTCAAGCTCATTGTCGATAGCATTGATCTTGATGTTCATAAGAACGCAGGCGGAAATGCTTCAGCAGGAGTTAGAGCAAGAAAGGGGCTTAGAAGCCTCAAGACTGCAGCCGCTGAGCTTGTTAAGCTTACAATTGATACTGAGAAGACTGAAAAGTCTGAGTGATTCTCGGTATCCACGATATTTTAGATAGAGTAAGAAGACTTTAGATTTAAAATCTCTTACTCTGATCTTGCATAAGTGGAATAATATTTTAAAATGGTTTCCCCGATTGTATCGGGTGGATCCTGATTCTGCATAAGGATGGTTGGTGAAATTTGCAGATTGGTTAATAGTTAGAGAAACTATTTAATTGTGAATAATTTCGATCATGGGTTCAATTCCCATCGCATCCAGGTGTAAAATATGGCATCAACACTTAGGGGACAAGCTTCAAAGAAAAAGCAGCCCATAGAAAATCAGACGAGACCAAGTGATGAAACACTAGTATCAACAATATCAGAAGCTGTATCTACTGAGAATTCAGATGCTTCTTTTACTGTTATTGAGCCAGAGGCTGTAAGCACAGATGAGACTCTTGAAGTAGATGCACTTGATGCAGTGCAGACTTTGGAGACATCTGTAGAAGCATCAGAAGAAGTTCCTGTTGATGTTTCTTTGGAAAAGTCTGTAGAAGTTTTAAATCCTAGTGTTTCTACAAAGACATCTAAGAAGCAGAATTCAAAAAAAAAGGGAATGGAGAATCAATGATGAGCAACGGTGATTTTGATACGGATGATTTTGGCTTTGTTGAGGCATACGATGATTCACCTGCAAAGGGTGATGATCGTCTTCTTCCTGAAAATTCTGCAAAGTCTGCAGTAAACTGTGGATTTGTTGGAATTGGTGGTGGAGGCGGAAAGCTTGCGAAGGCATTTCTAGATGTTGGATTTTCAAAGACTCTTCTAGTCAATACAACCACGAAGGATCAACCTGACCAGACTGATCCTGCTCATTTTGTACTGATTCCGGGTGCGGATGGCGTCGGCAAGGACGTCAATCTTGGAAGAAAGGTTCTGAGTGAAAATTCCGCACTTGTTGAAGATGCTCTTAGGTCTCGTTTAGGAAAAGTTGATTGGCTTTTTGTCCTTCTCGGCGGCGGCGGGGGCACAGGTAGTGCTGGATACTCATTAAATGGTGCATTTAATCGATATCTCAAGTCAAACGAGTCATCTGGTAGAGTTTTCTACATTGTTTCTCGTCCTACAGCTCAGGAGCTCCTTAATCCAACTATTGCACAGAACTTTGAATATGTCCTAGAGGATGTCTCGAGTGAGCCTCACATTGTTCTAGACAATGAACGCCAGCTTCAGCTCCTTAGAGGCAAGGTTGGAATGATTGAAATGTTCCCAACAGCTAATAAGAACTTTGCAAAGCTTTTTGCACAGGTTCTCAGATTGGCATCAGAACACAGTCCTATTCAGACATTTGACTCAAAGGATCTTGAAAAGTGCCTTGGAACTCCCGGTAGACATGTCATTGGAAGCACTATTGTCAAGGACTTTAATCGTCAGGATCTTGGAGCTTCAATCTTTCAAGGCTGCTTGAAGGCGAGCCCATGTCCAACCACTTCAGGTCAATCAGACACGGGCGTACTTCTTCTTGTTGCAACTGAACAAATGGCAAATGATCCAGAGGTTAGCAGAAGGCTTGAGGCAGCTTTCTCTTACGTTGGGGGTAGAACAAAGACGCTATTCTCAGGCGTTTATGTCAAGCCAAATATTCCTGGACTCATTGCGATAACAATGCTTGGTGGATCTAAGTGATTAGATCAGGATGCGAGATCAGAAGTCTCATCTGAGAGCTTTTTGAGAACTGTCTTTTCAATCTGGCAGATTCTCATTCTCGTCACACCAAAAGCTTCACCGATCTCTTGGAGCGTCATAGGGCCCTCTTTTGCTGCAATTAGAGTGCAGTTGAAGTGGGCCTTATTTTTCATCCATTGCTTGCAGTCTGTCTTCTTACAATGGACCTTTAAGTCCTCATGTGCCTTAAAACAAGTGAGCTTTACTATTGGTCTGGACAAACTGCATTCTCCTATTAGATATTTACTAATGACTGAATAGTACTACACCATTAATGTGTGTACAACTAATACACAATCAAGAGAGAATGAGCTAACAGAGTGAGAAAATTCTTCATCATCGACACATCTGTCCTGCTGTACGACAAGGAATCAATCAAGTCTTTTCCAGGAAATGATATTGTATTGCCCCTTACAGTTCTAGATGAACTTGATAGGAACAAGGAAAAACCTGGTCTAATTGGCGAAAATGCAAGATTCGTCAATCGATATCTTGATGGCCTGAGAGCACACGGTCGCCTGGACAAAGGTGTGAAACTTCCTGATTCTGACCAGACTGTGCAGGTTGTGACTCAAGAAGTGAATGAAGATCTACCGAGCTATGATCTTGATTCAAAAAAGGGTGATAATAGAATCATTCTAACTGCTCTTCATTTAAAGAGCAAGTATAAAAAGAAGCCTGTCATCATTGTCACAAAGGATATAAACCTTCGTGTGAAGTGTGATGCTCTAGGGATTGAGTCCGAAGACTATTATAAGGACTACATCAACGTCAAGGAAGACGATGATAATCAGGAAGCCCCTATTCTTACGCTAACTGATGTGCAGGTAGATGAGATCTATAAGACAGGTGAGCTATTTCTAAATCAAAATGCTTTTCATGAGAATTGCTATGTTGTATGCAAGTCTAATAGCGGAAACAGCGTTCTCTGTCGATTTTCAGGTGGTAAGTTAAAGCGTCTTAGAATTATTGATTTTAAAAAGATTGGTGCAATAAATCCAAAGAATAAAGAGCAAAATTTTGCATTTGACGCACTTGCAAATGAATCAATACCAATGGTGTGCCTCACTGGAATTGCAGGATCTGGTAAGACTTTTATAACACTCATGAGTGCAATAGAGAGTCTTCAGGCAGGTCGACACGAGAGAATTGTTGTGACAAGATCAATTCAGCCTGTCGGAAGGGATCTTGGTTACCTTCCTGGCGACATTAAGGAGAAGATGGCACCGTGGATGGCGCCGCTTGTTGATAATTTCAGGTACGCGTTTAAGGACATGTCATACTTTGAGATGATGGTAGAAAAGGGTCAAGTTGAGATTTCGCCCCTTTCTTATATTCGTGGAAGGACATTTAGCAACTCATTCGTAATTGTTGATGAGGCACAGAACACTACAATACACGAACTCAAGACCATCATAACGAGAGTCGGTGAGAATACAAAGATTGTTCTACTGGGTGATACAGACCAGGTTGACACTCCTTACATTGATAAGCGATCTAACGGATTGTCAATTGTAATTAATAAATTTCGTGAAAGCGATCTAATTGCACATGTTCACTTGCAGGAGGGTGAGAGGTCAGCACTAGCAACTCTTGCTTCGAAGATCCTGTAAGATCAAAATAACTGTGGTGTTGCAGTAATCGCTGACATAATTAGTGGTGTAGTACAACCCGGGTATTAAAAGCTATGGCAGGTGATTTCAAGGCCTCACAGGTCCAGACAAATAAGATTATTGTTACGGGTAGCTTTGCTAACCAGACAACAAGTCAGCTTCTTGTCTACAATTACAGTGCTCAAGACACAGGATTGCCAAACAATGGATTAATTGATCCATCAAAGTTTGATACTTCTGGAGGCATAGGAACAGATGTTTTCTTATTTGTTTCTGGAGGAATTAGTAAAAAGGATGCAGCATACTCTAATGCAGTGTCTGTATTCGGCGGAGATGTACACATCTCCGGAAATCTTACAGTAAATGGATCCTCACCTGGAGGTGGTGGTGGTGGTGGAAATCAGTATTGGTTTGAGTCAGGATTAAATAATATATTCTCAACAGGCTCTGCTGAAATAACAGGAAGCCTGATTGTTAAGTCTGGAATTTCTGGATCACTCACAAGACTCACTGATGGCTCATCCTACCTTGTTGCTGGTGCAAATATTGTTGTATCATCAGCATCTAACGGATCAGTCACTATATCATCAACTGCATCTGGAAACGGTCAGTCATTCTACAGACTTGAAGTTGTTGATTACGCTTCTGTTGATTCAACCATCTCAACTTCTGTTGGTCAAGTAATTTTTCCAGCTAATGAATTTAGTGGTTCTCTCACACTCAGGGGTGTAATAGCAAATTCAAATTCACTTGCAACTGGAAGTATACAGCTTTTTAATATAACTAGTGGCACTTATGTTCATATCGGTGGGCCTGGCGTAACACACATTTATTCAACAGGCACAATACCGACAATTGTCAATTCTGTCAATCTCTACAATGCTGCAAACTTTAATAATGTTGCACAGTCAGTGTACGAGCTTCAGGCAAGCTCAAGCAACGGACTCTACACTACAATTTTAGGCGGATTTGAGCTTAGGCCTTCTGGCAGCTTCACAGGTGTGACATATTCCACCTCTTCTTATTACTACACATATACATCTGGAACGTGGGAAGACGGAGTGGATCGACTTGCCACTACATCTTCTGTTGCAATTGCTGGAAATCTAGGAACAAGCTATTTTGCTGATTCAATTGGAAATGATGCATTTTTCTTTGTGTCAGGTGCAAATGGAAGCAAGGATGGATCTGTTCCAGGTGTCGCTGTATTCGGAGGGGATGTTGTAATATCTGGAACACTCCATGGTGGTTCACCTCTTAAAGTAGGATCAGCAGCAAATTTCTTTAATGATGTTTCCATATCATTGAAGCTCCAGCAGGGAAGTGATGTTTCAGCAACAGGTGACTATTCACACGCCCAGGGGCAGTTCACAAGTGCACAGGCAACTGGTTCACACGCAGAGGGAAATAATACCACTGCAAGCGGTCTATATGCACACTCAGAAGGCAGTCAGACCACTGCTGGTGGCGAAGCTTCACATGCTGAAGGCATTGGTACTACAGCAATAGAATTGGGTTCTCACGCTGAAGGTTATCAAACTATTGCATCTGGAACATATTCACATGCTGCAGGAATAGGAACAATTGCATCTGGATCTGGACAAACAGTAATAGGATCTTATAATCTTGCGGGAAATGATAATTCTTTGTTCATCATTGGTGATGGAACAGATAGTAGCAATAGAGGAGATGTTGTAAGAGTTAATTCCGGTGCATCAATTGGAAGAGGAATCCTTGAAGTAACTGGAACTTTAGCATCAACATTAGGACTTTCTGGATCACTAACTAAACTTACAGATGGATCATCCTACCTTGTTGCTGGTACAGGAATATCAGTCACAAGTTCTTCAAATGGATCTGTCACCATTGCATCAAATGCCGCTCCAGCTTCAATAGCCACTTTACAGCAATCTTATAATGCTGGACTTCCATTAATTGGTCTTAATAATTCAAGCGGCTCTGTTACTATAACCGGAAGTCTTACACCTACAGACATTTATCCTTCTCTATTGAGTTTAAAGCCTGGTTTTGGCGGTCCTTATGGTTCAAACTACAATGCAATTGATGTGTATGGGTGGACCACAACAGAAATTCAATCAGCTTCCCTGATAAACATCAGAGGAAACGGATCAAATGCTGGTGGCGGCCAAATAAATTTAAGATCAACTGGTGATGTTAATGGCAGAATTGGATGGATTGCAGGATCAGGTGAGCTTTATGGAGCTAGTCCTAATGCTTCCATACAATATCATCCAAATGCATCTTCACTAAAGATAGCTAACGAGAGTTCTACGGGTAAAGTCTCTATTGTCAACACAAATGCTGGAGGACAAGGACTTTTCGTAGTTCAAAATGGACAAACTTGGCTAGGTGGGGATAAGAACAATTCCGCAGTAAGACTTTTTCCAGATCCAGTCAGCCCATTCATGGGCGTCAACACGTATGGAACTGTATATAACTCCGGTTCACTCGAACAATCCGGTTCATCCACATTTAAAAATAATGTTGAGATAATTGGTTCTCTATCAGTAAGCGGTTCTGATGGCAGTAATGGCAGATTTAGTCAATTTAATGGCCTTAGATTCTACCCGCACGTCATTATATCACTTCCGTACACAGCTTCACTTGGTGACTACATCATTGCAGTGAGCGCATCTGCAGCACTTGGTTTAGGTGTTGCTCTACCAAGTGGCGTTGATTTTGGCACAACTTTTATTATTAAAGATGTCAGTGGATCTGCCAGCTCTAATAACTTGCGTATAACAGCAGATAATGCGCTTATTGATGGTCTCTCACAGTATGATATTGCAATTGATCATGGGTCTGCACAGTTTGTCTACTTTGGATCAGCTGTAGGATGGGGAGCTATCTGATGACCCAGATGAACTACCTGGCAAAAATTGCAACCAGCGGCTCCATTCTAGAGTGGGATGGAAAGAAAATTGCGCCTGCAAAGGAAATTTTAACAACTGATTCTGGAATCACATTTTCAAGGGATGTTGATGTTGCAGGATCAGTGATCGCAAATGAGCTGCGAGGCTCATTAACGAAGCTGAAGAGTGGTAAACCCTACCTCGAGGCAGGTAAAAATATTGATCTGCAGATAGGCCCAGAAGGATCTATACGAATAGGTGCCACTATACCTAGGCAAACACCCATCCTCTGGAAATGGAATGAATCAGATGCATCTCAGGTGGCTGTGTGCCTAGACTCTATAGGACTCGAATCAATTCAGAAAATTGATGCGGCATTTGGTCCTGCTTTGAGAATCAAGTTCAATCACGAGAGCACACCGGACTCTCCTGGTGTCTGTGTGCTGTCTTTTAACGACCTTAATCTATTAAATGCTGACTCAGAGGTTTGCAGATACTCTCTTCGTTTTAGAGTTGCTGATTTTAGTGGTAAACAGAGCAGCTGGATAGGTGTGGGATCAACTTACCTAACAAATGCATGTGTCTCAGAAAAATACATGGGAATTGGAGAAATTTGCACAGTTGGAACTGCTGGAAGCAGACTCTTTAAGTCAGAGATGGGAAGGCTTCAGATAAGCAATAAGACATATCTCGGTCCTTCAATTAGTCTCACATCACTCGATGGAAGACCCAGCTTTGTGATTGAGAATGAAATTACCGCAAGAGTCTCAAAGAGATCAATCGGCTTCAATGTCATGTCATCACACAAGAGCATGTACCAGCCACAGGAAACACTCTTTGGTATTGATGATGCACAATTTTGCAAGGAGTTTGGAAACTTTAAGTCATCCTGGGCAAGTGCAGGTCTGAGCACGTGTGGAATTGTATTTGTCTGTGATCCTGCGGAGTCGAAGTCTTACTTCGACATTGATAACATTCAAGTAATCAAGCACCCAATGGACTGGTAGCACTGAATATTTACATTTAATGCTTTCCCTCCCAAGGAGCTCTAAATGTCTTTCATAGGACAAGTTAATAAGTCCAATAACATTATCTACTTTGATAGGGGTAAATTAAAATCATCTCCTGTTGAGCACTACGCTGATGGTGTTCCTGATGGTGCTAATGCATTTTCTAGCATTGTTAATATGCAGACCTCATACGGAGGTGGCAGAGAAGTAAGTCTCGTTAACGGTGGCATCATTTATTATGGTCAGCCTGAGGATAGTGAGCCAAAAATTACTATCATTCACAAGTCCACATTCCAGTCCGATGAGGGAATATGCTTTAGAACTGGATCTCCGACCCTGGGCAGATCATCTCCAAGCTGCTCAAATAAGTGGTCTCCAATTGTTGCATATGATATCTATGACACAGAAGTTATGTCAATTGATATCTCAAATGACTCTTCAAAAATTGCAATAAGCTCCTTTGATTCACTAGGCGAGAGCGGATATCAGTTTATAAATGAGCCAGGAACATTCATATCCCTTGACGCATCAAGTCAGACCACAGCCCTAAAAATTCTCAAGGCTGATGGTGGTTACATTGATTTTGGTGGATACGGTCAGCAGTCTCCTATAATGAGAATTGAAACAGACTCCAGTTCATCCGCTGTCAGTGTTGGATCCTACGGTGGATCGAGTCGACTCATGGTCAATGGTATGGATATAACTCCCTACAATGGAAGTGTCATCATTACAGCAGGCGACTCAGATGACCATGAGCTCATACAGCTCGCTGAGATCCTCGATGAGGAAACATATGGATTCTTTAATGTGGATGTTTTTGCAGGGACTGTGAGCTCTCAGGACATTGGAAGCACTTCATCTGCAGCGTGGAAGTACTTTATAACGATATGCAAGAAGGCATCTGGCACAAAGGTTGTTGGAATCACAGAGGTGGCAGCTCAGCACTATAACGGTGTGAGCTCTCTGGATAACTCAACTCTCTGGAGCGTAGAGGTCAATACTGCGGGTTCACTTTACGCAAATACAAAAAGTTACAATTCTTTTCAGGATATCACCTTTGGAGCTGTTGTCACAAAATTGTCAACGCTCGACATTCAGGATGGATATCTGCTTAGATAAGAATTGTGAAAATTAAAAAGTAAAGGAATATTTATAAAAAATGAAGATAGTAGTATTTCTACTTGTCTTCATTTTAATCTCTTGATCTGT
>Ga0136644_10001901_pt1 | contig 16264 bp, 17 predicted proteins | sample C_130820_EF_Meta_FD_94780 | JGI IMG/M metagenome (GOLD analysis project Ga0136644, IMG submission 94780) | Freshwater microbial communities from Lake Croche, Canada to study carbon cycling - C_130820_EF_MetaG (v2) (version 2) | ecosystem: Environmental > Aquatic > Freshwater > Lake | place... | reverse complement strand
CGTCTTCCATGCGTGTATCCACAGACGGATATGCAATTGCGCCACCATGTGGGATCCTGCACACGAGGGCATGCATCACCATTCCTCAAAGTTTTGAGGAGAACCGTGGTAGCGACCAGAGAGCCGCGAACCGCCAAAACCTGGATCGTCTGCGCATCTCGCTCAATCTGAGTTCGGATTGGCGTCGAAGGCAGAAGGCGTCCGAGTGCAAGTTTCACCGAAGATGATCCTCGGTATCCCTCTGCCATTCCATCTCGAATGTGGTGGTGGTGGTTTTTCTTGAGCAAGAACACGCAGATGATTAATTGAACGCACTGGCAGCGGTTACCCGGCCAAACCCCAATATGCAAACAAAATCATATTTCTTTAGCAACCAAGCAAGCCGCTGCAAAGAAGTGAAATGACTTAAAACTGGTAATCGAGAAGTCAAAACGTAAGATGATGCGTCTGAAATTGTCAAATCGAGCAAATGTCACTTCGACTGCATATCTAATGTCATTCCAGCTTTCGTCTGTGCGTTTATGTGGAATAAAAGCCTGTAGACCGAAATGTTTGCATGCATTACGACAGGATATGGTATCATAACCTTTATCTGCATGCAAAACGTGATGTTCTTTGATACAGCATGCCTTTCTTTTTGCCACTCCCAGGAGATGTCCAAGGGTCATACAATCATTTCGGTTCCCTTGATGAAATGCTAATGCAAGGGGGACACTTTTTGAGTCCGAGAGAAGTGACACCTTTGTTGCCTTTCTTCCGCGGTCAGTGTGATTGCGCCCCAATACATCACGACCGTGAACATTCTTCACGTATGATGTGTCTGCGACGAGAGGGAGTTTAGTTTGAGCTGTATATTTTGCAACCAAGTTATAAAACCCATCTTCAAACACTCTCAATCGAGTCCATGTACGGAAACGATGGTAAACAGTTTTAAAATGAATGCCTTGTGGGCAAGGTAATTCCGACCATTGACAACCTGTTCTGCAGATAAAAAAGATGCAATTCAATGCTTGAATGGTTGAGAGTTTTCTTGGCCGACCTGTTTTTGATATAACATCATGTCGAAAGATGAGGTGGACAAGCTCATTTTTGCAAGCCACAGGCATCAACATGCCTTTCAGAAGTCTTACTTTTTCTTTTTCGTTTCAGATGCATTCTAAGACTTTTCAGACAGGCTCCTAAAGCCTGCCTGGCTAAGGTATGCGAAGGATCCGATTGCGGCCGGTTGAACTGCCTTGACGGGTGCCCTGCCAAGACTGAGTTGCAAAGTTCTTCAGGAAACTGCGGAGAAGATGTGAAGGCTGACCAAAACACCTGCAACAACATCCCAGGCGGATTCTTCAAAACGTGTCAGTCGTGTCCGAACGGAGGCGTGCAATTGATCCAGCCGACATGTTGTAAGCCATGTTGGCCCTTCAACGCCTAGCTCGCAGAGCAGCCTCTCCATGTGGCCGCGCCTTTTCTCTCGGCCCCGGCCGCCGCGGCCTCCTGGCACGCCGGCGCGGCTGCGAAGAGGCCGCGGATCTGGGGCGCGAACTGCCTCAGGCTCTCCAAGAAGTGTCGGCGGAACTGCTCGCCCTGCCAGCGGTCCAGCGCCTCCAGCTCCGCGAGGCGGAACCAGGCCAGCTCCGTCTTCTCCAGGTAGCCGCGCTGCACGTAGGCCGAGACGAGCCGGCCGTGGTGGTTCTTCAGCTGCACGGCGGGGTGGCGGAAGACCTCGCGGTGGCCGTGCTCCCGCACGAAGGCCTGCACGCGCGCCCAGGCCGCCGCCACGGCCAGGGCCTCCGCGGCGGCCGCGGCCGGCAGCCGCAGCCTCCAGGTGTGCATCTGGCCGGGCCCGACGCCGCAGTCGACCACGAAGTCCAGCTCCAGCTCCAGCGGCGCCGCCGCGGCCGGCGTCGCCGCCGCATCGCCGCCGCCGCCGCCGCCGCCGTCGTCGTCGTCGCGCCCCGGGGAGGGCGGCGCCCGCAGGTCCACGGTGACGCAGCGCTCGGCGAGCACGTGGCCCGGGAAGAGGAGCCGCGGCAGCCGTTCGGCTCCCTTCTTGGCGCGGTGGAAGCCGCGGAAGACCTCGTCCAGTTCCAGCAGCTCCGTGTGCGACGTCTCGAAGCGCCGCACGACGGTCTCGTCGTAGGGGACGACGCAGAGGAAGGTGACGTGGCACAGCGAGCCGGTCGCGGGCGGCAGCGCCCGCAGGGTGCGCGCCACGAAGCGCGCCTTGGCCAGCTCCCGCGCGACCTCGCCGACGCGCGCCGGCAGGCTGGCCGTGTCCGTCAGCGCCACGGCCGAGCAGGTCTCCTCTACGAACTCGCGGGCGGCGCTGCTGAGGGCGCTCTCGCCCTCCTCCGCCCGGCCCGAGAAGCTGCACCACTTGCGGCTGCCGCTGCGCCAGCCGGGCACGTCTCGCTCGCGGCCCAGCAGCAGCACGATCTCGCCATCTCGGTCGCGCGACACACAGAGCACGCCCGCGCCCACGAGGCGCTTCATGCGCGGCTCGTTTGCACCGCGGCCGAGCTTTTTTTTTCGTTCATCCGGCCGAAACTCCGCCCGGCCTCTGAAGCAAACCCGCACCCATGTCCAACCCGCTGCGCAGCGAGGTGGGCGCGCTCGGCTTCGTGCGCCAGAACGGGCTGCAGCGCACCCGCTCGTCCTTCCGGGGCATCGGGGGCCGGCCGCAGGGGCTCGACGAGGCGCCGCTGCCCAACCACGCGCCGCAGCGCCCCAGCCCCAGGCCTTGGGCGACGGACCCGCAGCAGCAGCTGAACGGAGCGGCGCGCGGCCTCGGCGCGGTGGCCAGCGGCCCGGCGGGACCGGGGGCGCCGCTCCGAGGCGAGGCGCCCGGCCCGGTGCTGGGCGCCGGCTCCAAGAGCATCGGCAGCTTCATCCGCACATCGCCCGGGGGAGGGCTCCTCCGTGGGGGGGCGTCGCCGGCCGAGGGCGAGGCCACCGCGTCCCTGGGCGACGGCGCCGCCCCCGCCCCCACCGCCGCCGCCGCCGCCGCGGTGCCCGCTGCCGCCGTGACCACGCTCGCGGCGCTCGCCGGCTTCACGCCCGACGCGGAGCTGCGTGAGGACCTGGCCGCCTGCAAGAGCCGGCTGGACGCGGCCGGCCTGCGGTTGAGCGGCCAGGACAACGCCGTGAAGGCGCTGGAGCGCTCCGTCGCCGCGCTGCGCGAGGAGTACACGAAGGTCTCGCAGGCCACGGACGCGCAGAGCGTGCTGCGGCTCGAGGCCTGCGAGCGCGCTCTGGGGCGCCTCGACGCGGGCTTCCAGGAGTTCTCGTCGCGCTTCCAGCGGGAGCTCCGCTCGGCCGAGCAGTCCTTCGCGGAGGTCGGGGGCATAGGCGGCGGCGGCGACGCGCAGGTGCCCCTGCCCTGCAGGCTTCTGCAGGACGAGCCCGACGGCTTCCGGGCCTTGGAGACCGTGCATCTCTTCCTGCCGCTGCACCGAGACGAGGCCGGGGTACCCTGCCTCCACCGCAAGCGCTTCTCGCCGAGGCTGGGCGCCGTGCGCTCCAGCTCCTTCCGGCTGCAGGAGCCCGACGGCGAGCCGCGCGTCTGCTTCGTCTAAGCGGCGGCGGCGGCTGCCAGCGCCTCCTGCGCCGCGGCGTCCTCCAGCACCTGCAGCGTCGCGGCCGCGGCCAGGCGCAGCGGCGCTGAGAGGAAGGCCGCCTCCTCCCTCGCCCCCGGGGGGTGCTGCTGCGCCGCCGCCTCGGCCAGGCCAGCATCGCCCAGGCGGGCCTGCAGCAGCGAGGCCGCCAGCTGCAGGCCCTTCCTGAAGCGGAGCGGCGGCGGCCGCCACTCGCGGCGCGGCTGTTCCGCGGCGATGGGGGGCTCTGTGTCTTTCTCGGCGCCCTCGCTCCTGTCGGCCGCGGCGGCCGGCCGGGCTTCCTTGGGCGCCCCGCGGCGCTGCGCCGCCAGCTCCTGTGTGTGCGGCCCCAGCGGCTCGAGCGCGCCGGCGTCGCCCGCCGGCGGCTTCTTGCGCCAGCGGCGCGCCACGAGCGGCAGCAGGTACAGGCCGGGCGCGTTGGGGTCGTAGTCGAAGCCCGAGGGGCTCGCAGCATCGTAGGTGCTGAGGCGACAGGCGTCCGCCAGGAAGCCTGCCATGCGGTCGAGCGATTCGGGGTCGCCGCCGCCGCCGCAGGCCCTCGGGAAGTTCTCCAGGATGAGGAGCTGCGCGAGCAGCGGCACGTCTTCCCGGCTCCGGCAGACGTCGCGGGGGCCGCGGAGGGGCAGCGGGTGTTCCTTGCCGTGCAGCGCCAGCCGCGCCGTGTCGTAGGGCGTGGGCACAGCGTCGGCCGCCGCGAGTGCGGCCCGCCTGACGTCGGCCAGGCGCGGGTCGCAGCGCAGCTGCAGCTGCCTGAGGTCGCCGTTGGCGTCCGCCACGATGGCCTGCACGAGCCGGTCGGAGGCGTCGTCGGGGAGGAAGCGCCGCGCCAGCTTGGTCGCCTCCCAGGAGAAGAGGCGCCTGAAGTGCAGGTGCTTCGAGGCCTGGGTCCGCAGCTCCCGGGACGGGCACGGGCCGGCGCAGGCGATGATGGGGCAGGTCGTCGGCACCTTCGCCGCCGCGGGGTCGCGGCGGAAGAGCTCCTCCACGTCCTCCAGAAGCACGGCCAGGGGCTTGCCGCTGAGCGGCCTCACCTGCGCGGCCCTCAGGAAGGCGGAGGGCGTCTGCTGGCGGCCCGCACCGACCTGGGACGGCGTCAGCTCGCGCAGCTCGAACTCGGCCTGGATCAGGATCCACTTGGCCCAGACGGTCTTGCCGCTGCCGGGGGGGCCGTAGAAGAGCAGCATGGCGCGCGCGGCCTCCTGGCGGCGCATCGGCGCCTTCCGCCACTGCTGGAGCCAGCGGCGCGCCTCGTCGCGGACGGCCTCGTTGCCCACGAAGTGCTCGTCTCTCGTGGGCGCCATGCTCTGGAAGGCGAGCTTGTGGACGGGCGCGGGCGCGGGCGCGGGCGCGGGCGCGGGCGCCGCCCGCCCGTTCGTCGGCTCGTCTGGTGCGCTGCAAGCTCCAGGGGCGCCGCCTCGCTCGGCCGCGGGCGACGGCGCCGGCGCGGGCTCCGCGCCTCCGTTGTTCGGCTCGTCCGGCGCTCTGGGGGCTCCAGGGGTGCTGCCCTGCTCGGCCGGCGCCCGCGGCGGCGCGCGGTCTGACCATTCCTCCATGAGCCGGGCCTCGAGCTTGCGCTTCCTCAGCTGACTCTCCTGGAAGGCCCGGCGCTCCGCCGCGCGATCCAGCCTCGTCGGCACCGGCATGCCCCAGGCGCCGGAGCCGGAGGAGGCTGAGGCGGCGGCGGAGGAGGCGAAGGAGGAGGAGGGAGAGGCGGCCACCATGTGCGAGGGGCAGGTTGGTCTTCTCTTCCGGTCGAGGCTCGCGGCTGCGGTCAGATGCATCTCTGCAGGAGATTCACGTCGACGCAGGTCGCTATCGCCAACGCCAGGAGCCCGGCTGCCATGGAGATGCTCGCCTTCTGTATGCTCTCCCAGGTGAGGTGCTTTCGCTTGCGGTGCTGGGAGGCGCCGCCGCCCGGCACGGCGCTGATGACGCAGAGCAGCAGCGCCAGGAACACGATGGGCGCCACGCGGCCGGCGAGCTCCTTGGTCGTCGAGAGCAGGATGGTGCCCGTGGCGAAGGCCGCCGTGGAGATCTGCTTCGCGCGCTCGTGCAGGCTGTCGCCGCCCTGGTAGTCGTCGAGCGCACCCACGTAGGGAAGCACGGCCTTGGCCTCCTGGCAGAGGTAGGCCAGGACGACGACGCAGGACAGCAGCTCGGCGACGCCCAGATCGACCTGGCCGGTGCAACGCATCAGCCCCCAGACCAGCGCGGGCCAGAGGAAGCAGGCCGCGGCGTTCACGGCGAGCCGCTCGGCCTTCTTGTTGGCGCAGCTCTGCCTGAGATCCCGCAGGCACCAGCGCAGCAGCGCGAAGGTCAGCAGGCCGGAGGCCACGCAGAGCAGCGCCAGCGCATCGGGCAGCCGCAGCGGCATGCGCGGGCCTTTTTTTGGGTGCGCGAAAGAAGCAGCGCGTCCGGGACAGTCGGGCCCCAACAAAGATGGCCAGCCCGCCGCCCGAGCGCCAAAGCCAGGAGGCGGCGCCCCGCGTCTCCGACCGAGAGATCGACTACGCCCGCTTCGTGCTCTACGTGCGTCGGGGCGTGCCCGTCTGCGACCACCTGGCGCGGCTCGCCTCCCGGGGCGGCAACGACGTCATCATCCAGGACGTGGACCACATCACGGGGCCGCGGCCGGCCTGGCTCCGCGGCGTGCCCAGCCTCGTGGAGCTGCCGAGTTACAAGCTGCACACGGGCACGGACGCCGTTCAGAAGCTCGAGGCCTTCCTGCACGGAGGCGTGCAGGCCATGGGCGCCGACCTCCTGGGCGGCGCCGGCAGCCGCCGCGCGGCGCCGCTGCAGGAGGGCTTCGCCGCCGACTCCGGGCCGCACGGCCTCGCCATCTCCCCCGACGAGCGCTACGAGGACGCGCCGCGGCAGCGCAGCGCCGGCGGCGCCAGCCTCGAGGAGATGATCCGGCTGCGCGCCCGCGGCGGCGGGGCCAGCGCGCAGCCTTAGGGCACCGCCTCCGCGCCCTCCAGCAGCGGTCCCAGCTCCGAGAGGGAGAGCAGCGCCACGACGTGCTCCGGCGCCCGGCGGCTGCGGCTGGGCACGTGCAGCTTCCTCAGCGAGGTCGTGGGCCGCGCGAAGAGCTGCACCCTCTCCACGACGATCTTGCGCAGCGGCGCGACGGGCACCAGCCTGGCGCCGTCGGCGGTCTGCACGCGGACGAGCTGGACGTCAGCGTCCTCGAACCAGCCGCCGCCGGGCGCGGCCAGCTCCACGACCAGCAGCTCCTTGCGTGCGTCCTCGAGCTCCTCGTCCATGTCCTCGACGGCCTGGGGCACGGCCACTACGCGGCCCCGGGAGAGGCAGCGGCCGTGGCGCAGGTGCAGCGTCTCCGGCAGGCCCGCCGCCCGGTCCGGCAGCTCGGGCGGCAGCTCGGCGGGCGGCGGCGGCGGCTTGGGCCTCTTGGGCGCGGCGGCCGCGGGCTCCGCGGGGGGCGGCGGCCGAGGCAGCGCCGGCGGCCGCCGGGCGCGCTGCGGCCGGCCCGCGCAGCCCACCACGACGGCCGGCGCGGGCAGCAGCTCGCAGGGGGGCGAGAACCAGGGGGCGCCCAGCGGCTCCGCCGCCATGGCCGCTTTCTCTGTCACTCCTGCGGCGATCCCGGCAGGAAGGCCAGCTCCGTCTCGGCCGCGCCCGGCGAGAGCCCCGAGGCCTGCAGCCAGCGGGCGATGCGGTCGGCGGAGGCGGCGGCGGCGGGCGCGTCCGGCTCGCAGAGGAGCCGCGCCGCCTGCACCAGCCCGGCCTCGCCGAGCAGGAGGCGGGGGTCGAGGCGAGGCGGCGGCGAGGTCCGCTGCGGCCGCGCCAGCGCGCGCAGCTGGCGGCGGAGACCGTGGGACACGAGATGGCCGCGCTGCGCCTCGGCGAGGGCCGTCCGGTCCCAGCAGCGGAAGAGCTCCAGCTCGGAGGCGACGTAGAGGGCCAGCCGGCGGTCGACATGGGGCGCGCCCGCGGGCGAGGCGAGCGAGGAGGGCAGGAAACGCACGCCGTCGGGCCAGGCGGCGGCGGCGAGGGCGGCCTGTCGCTGACGCGCGTCCGTCGAGATCAGGACGATGGGCCCTGCCAGAGCTCTCGGGCCTGCCGGCGCCCGGTCGCAGGGCCTCGCCGCGCCTCTCGTCCACTGCGAGAGGCCCACGAGCAGCAGCAGGAGGAGCACCAACGCAGCGAGGCACACCGTCGGCGTCATCTTTTGATTGCCGCGCGGCCGCCGCTCCAAGGAAAGCCTCGCACCATGTCGTCGCCGTCGGGCGGCGCCAACGACATCTGCGCTGGCGCCTCGGACTGCCTCTCCGAGCGCTGCGCCTGCTCCGACTTCGGGCTGCGGGGCCGCTGCGCGCCCGTCGCCGCCGGCTTCCGCTGCGACCGCGACGAAGACTGCGACGAGGCCCGCGGCGAGGTCTGCGTGAGGTTCCCGGCCGTGGACGGCCTCTTCTCCGTGGCCTACTGCGGCGGCACTTGCCAGCCGGCGACGACGGCTCCTCGGTGAAGACAAAGCATGCCGCGGTGGACGCTGGGCTTCGGCGGCGGCGGCGACCAAGAGCCCCGCTACCCTGGCCCGCTGCAGCAGGAGGAGCTCCTCGACAGCGGGAGCAGGCTGCGAAGCCAAAGCTCGAGAGCGAGGCGCGAAACGCGGTTGAAGCGGGCCTACCGCGCTACCTTCGGGAGACTCTACCAAGGCACCTTGGGGCGATCTGGGCAGCACGACCCGCGGTCGCTGGAGGCGGTCTTTCAGAGGAAGCACGGCGAGTGCCAGGCCTTGGAGCGCCGGGAGAGTCGCCTGAAGGAAGAGATCGAGTCCGCCGAGCAATTGCAGAAGGAGACCGAAAAGGCGATGCGCGAGCTGAAAGAGACTCACGGCGCGCTGAGGAAGAGGCTGGAGTCCGTGCGAAAGAAGAGAGATCAGTGCGAAAAACAGGAGGAGGAGATCCTGCAGCACTTCGCCAAGTACGAAGAGCAGCGGCTGCGCCGCCGCGCGGCCAAGGTGCTGCGGGCCTGACCGCCGCGCCGTTCAGGTCCACGTCGCGGCGGATGGTGATCGCGGGCAAAGAGAAAGACCTCCCCTCCCCCCGATGTCGAAGCCCAGCGAGACGCTGGTCGTCGTCAATTCGGCCAATCGGGACATCCAGATCTTCCCCGAGAGCAACGACTTCACCCTGGACCTGAAGCAGAGGTACGAGGTGCAGCTCGTCAGCCTCGGCTTCCTGGAGCTGCCGTACTCTCAGTTCCTCGTGGAGCGCGAGTGGGCGAGCTTCTTCGCCGACGTGGGCCTGAGCTTCCCGCCGCAGGCCTCGAGGACCTTGGCCTTCCGCACGCCCTGCGGGGGCTCCCGGGCCCTGGCCTGCCTGCCCGCGCCCTACACGGCCGTGGTCTTCGAAGGGCTGCAGGGCGCGGCCGCGGTGTGGCGCGTCGACGCCGGCGTGGGCCCGCTGCGCGCGCACGGCCTGGCCAACAACTCGCTGGGCGTCGTGCCGGCCTGCGTCGTCTTCGATCCGCTGCTGCCGCCGCTGCAGGTCGCGGCGGTGCCGCGCGAGGACGTCGTCGTGACCGCCGGGGCCCCCGTGCCGACGCCGGCCGCGGGCTACCGCGCCGTGCTCGCCTGCACGGCCGCCGGGCCGAGGACCTTCCTGAGTCCGGAGCACCTGGCGGCGGCGCTCAACGCCTTCTTCTCGGACCCGACGATCGACCTGCCCCTGAGGTTCAGGTACGACGCCGCCGAGACCGCGCTGCTGCTGCAGCCGCAGGGCTGCTCCGAGGACGTGATCCTGCTGGACCTGGCGGAGCCGAATCTGCTGAACACCCTCTACTTCCCCTGCGCCTCCGGCGTGCAGCGGCTGCAGCCCCTCAAGAGCACGCGCTTCCCCGGCTCCGTCAGGCGGGAGTTTCCCGTCGGCAACTACGACTTCGGGTCGCTGCGGCAGCAGCTCGAGGTGCTGCTGAATCCGCTGGGCCAGTTCGGCTCCATCCCCGCCGGCACGGTCTACGTGGCCTTCTTCGACGAGAGCCCGCTGCCGCCCTTCCACGCCGTGGCGCTGACGGCCGCGGTGCTCTACGACCCCAAGGCGGTGGCGCTGACGCTGTCCCAGCAGTTCGCGGCGGCGGCGCTGCCGCACGACGTCCGCTTCGACTTCCAGGACGACACCTTCGTGGCCTTCGGGCCGGCGGCGTTTCGCATCTTCTGGGCCGACTCGCGGCTCGGGGGCCAGCTCGGCTTCGACGGCGACCTCAGGCTCGACGTCTTCCACCGCGGCTCGCGGCGCTTCTACGTGGCCCAGCCCAATCGGGTGCAGCTCCCCGCGATGTTCGCCAACGAGTCCACGCAGCACATGAGGACGTTGGTGCTGCAGGCCTACGGCCGATTGCAGGCCAGCTTGCCCGTCGCCGTCAGCGGCTCGGGCTGCGCGGGCGCCGCCCTGCACATCCCGGCGGGCCTCGTGCCCTCGGAGTACCTCGTCGCCGTCGCCGTGTCCGACGGCTTCGTCTGGGCGGTGGCGGCCGGCACGCAGGCCGGGCTCATGCCCGCGCCGCCGGCGCCCCTGCCCGCCTGGACGACGGAGCTCATGCCCCTCGTCGCGCAGCCGCCGCTGCCGGCCGGCTGCCCGTGCGCGGGCCAGGCCGTGCCCGCCTTCGGGGGCGCCGCGAACCTCTACTTCCCCACGCCCCCCGGGAGCATGCAGCCGCGCCTCGCGGAGATCCTGGGCTTCGCGCCCGGCGCCAACCTGTGGCCCTGGCAGGCCGCGCTGGACGCCTGCGGCCCCTCGACGGCGCTGGTGGCGCCCTTCCACGTCACGCTGGAGGGCCCGCCCTACGTGCTGCTGGACTTCGGCCTGCCGCACATGAGCGCCTCCATCGTGCATCGCAACGGCCAAGATCTCAGGAGCACCTTCTTCGGCGCCGTGGCGCTCTTCTCCAACTTCAAGCTGGAGCGCTACTACAAGGTGGAGCAGGCCACCACGGGCATCATCGTCATCAACTCGCTGCACGTCCGCATCTACAACCCCTGGGGCGCGCTCTACGTCTTCCACGGCAAGAACTGGTCGGCCGCGCTGAATCTGGTGCACGTGACGAAGCCCGTGCGGACGGAGTGCGCCTGAAGGGCCGGCCCGCCCCGCACGTCACGCGTCTTTTCGTCTTCGGGTCTTCCGAGTCCTGCGCTGCAACGCTGCGCGGCCAGTTCATCCGCCCGGCGGCGGCGGGCCCAGCCCCGGCGGCGGCGGGCCCAGCCCCGGCGGCGGCGGCCCCAGCCCCGGCGGCGGGGCCCGCCAGCTCGGCGGCGTGGGCGGCGGCAGCCCCTCGGGCGGCGGGCCCAGGCGCCACGACGGCGGCTGCGGCGGCGGAGGTTCCTGCGGCGGCGAGGACGGCAGGCGCGGACCGTTTGCCGCCGCTGTGGCCGGCGGCGGCGGCCGGCTCGCCGCAGCCCAGGCCGCGAGCGCCGCGCCGAGCAGCGCCCGCCTCGCCCGCGCGGTGGCGACGGCGAAGGACAGCACGTTCAGCTTTCGCTGCCAGTGCCGCCGCGTGCGCCAGGCCAGCTCCCGCCAGGCCGACAGCGCCTGCGCCAGGCTCCGACGCCGTTCCAGCGCGCGGCAGGCGTGCTCCGCGCGCGTCAGCAGCGACAGTCTCAGCCCCTCGCCGCGCTTCCGCCGCCCTGCAGCGCCTCCTCCCTGATGCATCGTCCGAGCGGAGCGGCGCGACTCCGCAGACGCCTCGAGCAGCTGGCGGGCGGGCGGCGGGCGGCGGCGAGCGGCGCGTTTAAATCCAGAGCTGCCAGGTCTTTTGAGATGCAAAAAGTCGCGATGCAGGCCCGTCCTGACGCCGTCGTGCTCCATCTGCAGAGCCTCGGCTTCCCGCAGCGGCCCTCGCCGCCGAGCTGCAAGGTCACCTACGAGGGCGACGACGTCTACTCCGTGCGGACCACCGGCGAGGTCGCCGACAACTTCAGGACCACCCACAACGGCGAGGTGCAGCTGCCCTGGCAGCACCTCAGCGCCCGCGGGGAGCGGCTGCGGTTCCTGAGCCGCGACGCCACGGCCGCCTACCTGGCGCTGGTGCTGGGCGAGCACTCCTGCCTGGACTGCCGGCTCTTCCACTATGCCAACTTCAGAGGAGCGCACCTGGCCAACTGGCAGAGCTGCGACGTCGAGACCCTCAAGCGCCTGCTCCTCGTGCTCCGCGACGCCCGGCGCCCCTGACGCCGCCGCGCCCGGCAGCTTCGGCGAGCTCTGCGCCTGCGTGCTCCGCGAGGAGCCCCTGCAGCTGGCGCCCGCGGACGTGGCGGGCCTGCCGCCGGAGCGGCTGCTGCGACAGTGCGCGCGTCGCCTGGCCTCCGACGCCTTCCTCCGCGCCGCGGGCGAGCGCCTCTTCGCCGAATACGGCTTCATCGCCATGCTTTCGCGGGGCCTCTTCGGCTGGCTCTTCCGCGGCGGCGCGGCGCCGCCCGCGTTCTGCTTCTGAGCGCCCTTCTCCCCCGGGCGAAGGAAAGACGTCATGGCGAGCGCCGCGACGTGCCCCGTCTGCTGCGACGCCTACACCGCCAAGGTCCGCACCCCCGTGGTCTGCCCCGCCTGCCGCTACGCGCCCTGTGTGCGCTGCGCCAAGAAGTTCCTGCTCTCCTCGCACGCGGATCCTTCGTGCATGAACTGCGGCCTGCACTGGGCCCGCGCCTTCCTGGACGACCACTTCACCCCCGCCTGGCGCGGGGGCGATCTGAGGAAGCACCGCCAGCGCGTGCTCTTCGACCGGGAGCGCGCGCTGCTGCCGGCGACGCAGCCTGCGGTCGAGCGCGTGGTCACGAAGGAGCGGCTCGAAGAAGGGCGGCGGCGGGCCTACGAGACCCACCGGGCGACGGCGGAGCAGCTCAAGGAGAGCCGCCGCGCGTGGCAAGAGGCCGTCGCGGCCTTGCGCCAACACGAGAGCGGCGGGGCCGCGAAGAAGCGGCTGGAAGACGCGCGGCGGAGGGCCTACGAGACCTACCGAGCGACGGCGAAGCAGCTCGAGGAGCATCGCCGCGCGTGGCAAGAGGCTGTCGCGGCCTTGGACCGGCACGAGCGCGGCGGCCAGGCGCCGCCGGAGCGGCGCAGCTTCGTCGCGGCCTGCCCCGCCGAGGACTGCAGGGGCTTCCTGAGCCAACAGTACAAGTGCGGCACCTGTCTCCGACACTTCTGCGCCGCCTGCCGCGAGCTCAAGGTCGAGGGCCACGTCTGCGACCCGGCGCTGGTGCAGAGCCTCAAGGCCATCGTCGCGGACAGTAGAGCCTGCCCCGGCTGCGGCGTGGCCATCAGCCGCGTCTCCGGCTGCGACCAGATGTTCTGCGTCCTCTGCGAGGTCTTCTTCTCCTACGCCACCGGCGAGCGCATCCAGGGCGTGGTCCACAACCCCCACTACTTCGAGAGGCTCCGGCAGCTGCGGCAGCAGGCGGCGCCGGCGCCGGAGGGCTTCGAGGGGGCCGGCGAGGGCGCCTGCGGCCAGTGGCCCTCCATCCACTCCTTCACCTGGCTCCCCGTCGAAAGCCGGAGCTTCAAGATGCTCAGCTCCTTCTTCCAGACGGCCATAAACCTCGAGCTTCAGGTGCTGCCCCGCCTGCGGCGTGACCGGCGCGGCGGCAACGAGGACCTGCGCGTGCAGTTCTGCCTGCGGCGGCTCGACGAGGCCCGCTTCATGGCCCAGCTCGAGCGGCGAGAGCGCCAGCGCGACTTCGAGGTGGACGTCTGCGACTCCCTGCAGCTCTTCGTGCTGCTGACCATGGAGACGATGTACCAGCTGCTGCCGCTGCGCTTCAGGCCGGCGCCGGAGCGCGAGGAGCTCGCCCGGCAGCACCTCGACGGGCACCGGCGGCGCGTGAGCGAGATCGTGCAGCCCGCGTTGCAGGACATCGCTCGCCGCTACAAGCGGCCGAGCTGCAGCTTCGTCTTCCCCGAGGAGGAGGGCTGGCGGCTCTACCAGGACCTCTGCCTTCACCGGCTCGGCCCGGAGCGACGATGGCGACGCGGCCGGGCACGCTGGCGCTGCGCCTGAAGGGAAACGAGCATGGCGCCCCCGGCCTGGGTGGCGGACTGTCACGGAGCGGCGCTCCAGGACCTCTTGCGGAGCGCCCGCGCCGGCGACCTGCCGGAGTCCATCGTCTACATGGAGGCGGGGCGACCCACCCTGGACTCCTGGATTCGACCGTGCGCCTCCGTGCGGCTCTGGAGCACGGTGCAGCGGAACGCCGGCCTCTTCGACCGCGTGGCCTCCCAGAGCCTCGGGGAGGCCACGCGGTTGGACCACGTCCTCGCCGAGATCGTGGCGACGAACCCCGCCGAGGCGGACGGCCCCGGCTCCGGCCCGCCTCGGCGCCGGCACTTCGCGCTGGGCTTCATGCCCGACGGCCCCTTCCAGGGCAAGCTCAAGTTCCTGCGGGTGCTGCCGGGGCGGGTGATCTCGCCGGATTGGCTTTTCATGGACAAGATCAAGGCGCAGCTGGCGCGGCCCGAGCAGCGCCACCTGCAGCTGCTGGCGGCGGGCGTGCTGACGCAGAAGACCTTCTGCAGGCTCCGGGACCTCGTGGAGTCGCAGGGCAGCCGCATCCGGCGCCACGGCGACAAGGACGGTCGGCACGTCTACGAGGTCGTGCACCCGGCCATGGGCGCGTACCAGGGCCTGACCTGCCCGGACAGCCTCCGCAAGAACTGCGCCAGCTTCGTGGCCGAGCTCTTCAAGGACATGATCGTCTGCGCCAACTTGCTCAACCTGGCGATCCCCGGGGCCTGCAGGCCGCTGCAGCACTTCAGCTGCTCCGAAGAAGGCCTCTCGCGGCGGGGCGAGCTGGACTGCGGCCGGCCGGAAGAGCCGTGCGAGGCGCCGCCGCCGCCCCCGAGTGGCAAGCGGGCCGCCGAGGGAGCCGGAGGAGCCGGCGCGCCGCCGGGCAAGCGCGCCCGCAGCTCGCAGGCGTCACCGCGGCCCTTGTAACCAAATGGAGTCCGGCGGCGAGGCTGGCGCGCCCACGGCGCCGGAGGGCGAGGTGCGCTGCCGGTGGCGGCCCCGCCGCGGTGGCGACGGCGGCGGCTGCGCGCCCGGCCCCTGGCAGGGCTTCGTGCTGCTGGCTCGACAGGACGCGGCGTCCCGCTGCGCGCCGTGGCCGTCTCCGGAGGGCTCCACGCGGGACGACGAGCGGCCACGGGCGATAAGCAAATGAAGCCGGCTCCCGGCCGCTGCTCCTCGCTCTATACCTGCCCCCTGCACAGCGACCCCGGCGCGCAGGACCTCGCGCCCTTCGCTGACGCGCCGCCCGCCGACCCCAGGGCCTTCGCGTCCATGTGCGGCGACGCCGACCGAGGTGGCTGCCCCCCGGTGCGGCTGGACACCGGCTCGGGCCCGGGCTGCGCACCCGGCAAAGCCTCGCCGTGCTGGCCCCGGAGCCAAAACATGGAGTGCTTCTTCGGAGTGCCCCCGGACGCCCCCGCCATCTGGAGCACGCGACCGGATCTGGTGCCGTTGGCCGGCGGCGCCACGCGCTGACGACGGAACGGCACGGAGCGCCAGCGGCCTGCTCTTCGGTCTCTTTTCACAAATGGAGCCCGACCACCTGGGCGCCGCTCCGAAGGCGCCGGAGGCGTCGCTCCGCGGCGTCCGGGTCGGCAGGCTCTCGTTGCTGCTGCTGCTGCTGCTGCTGCTCGGGGCCGCGGGCTTCGGCGTGGTGCAAGGCATCAGGTTCGTCGTCGCCTCGAACAACGCCACGTCCAACGCGATCAAGTGCGGCGCCGACTGGTGTCCGGTGCACTTCGAGGACGCGCCGGTGCTGCCCCGGTGCGGTGGCGACCTGCGGACTGGTCTGACCGACGAGACGCGGCCCTTCCTCCAGAGCGTCGTGAACTTCCTGGCCGGCTTCATCGACGCGGTCTGGAGCGGCCGGGCGCCGCCGGAGCTGCGCGGCATGCGAAGGCTGGCCCTGATCCAGTCGCCCGACGAGGCCCAGCCCCTAGGCGTGCTGAGCGCCATCGAGCTGGAGAGCGGCGCGGCGGTGCTGGCCTTCCGCGGCACGCAGACCCTCGTAGACCTCGAGGAGGACGTGCGGATGCACCAGCTCGCCTTCGAGTTCGGGGGGCAGATACACTCGGGCTTCTCGCAGGCCTACCTGGCCGTGAAGCAGCCGGTGCTGGACGCGCTGCGCGCGGCCTCGCCACCCCTGCGGCGCCTCGTCGTCTGCGGCCACAGCCTGGGTGCCGCCCTGGCCGTGCTGGTCTCGGCGACCGTGGCCTCGCTGATGCCCGGCCTGGAGCTGAGCCTGGTGTGCTTCGCCTGCCCCCGCGTAGGCGACGCGGCCTTCTGCAGGGCGATGGAGGCGCTGGTGCCCCTGCACGTCCGGGTGCAGAACGAGGCTGACGCGATCCCCGGGCTGCCGCCGGCGGTGCTCCCGAACATGCGGCGGCTCTCGGCGCCTTGGTTCTACGACCACGCCGGCGTGCTCGTGAGCTACCAGGCCAACTGGTTCTCCGCCACCAACAACCACAACGTGGCCAACTACTGGAGCTTTCTGCACGGCTCGCCGGCGGGAGACGGCCGTTGAGCCCGGCACGGGCGGCGGCACGGCCGTCGTCGCGGACGAGAAAGGGGCGTCGAGGCTCTCTCGGTCATGCCTTCCTACCTCTCGAAGAGCTACGGCGAGGCCGGCCGGCTCGGCGCCG
>Ga0136644_10001900_pt1 | contig 16267 bp, 16 predicted proteins | sample C_130820_EF_Meta_FD_94780 | JGI IMG/M metagenome (GOLD analysis project Ga0136644, IMG submission 94780) | Freshwater microbial communities from Lake Croche, Canada to study carbon cycling - C_130820_EF_MetaG (v2) (version 2) | ecosystem: Environmental > Aquatic > Freshwater > Lake | place... | reverse complement strand
GGTGTATCAGATCTTCCATGTTGCTTTTCATCTCGACGCGCGAGGGCGGCGCCACCTTGTGGTTGTCCGTGATCACCGGACCGGGATTTTCGCGCAGCCACCTGACGCACTGGGCAATGATCCGGTTGGCCTGGCGCATCTCCTCCATGCGCACCAGATAGCGGTCGTAGCAGTCACCCGTTTTGCCGATGGGAACGTCAAAATCCATGCGCTCATACACGTCATAGGGCTGCTGCTTGCGCAAATCCCAGGCAATACCCGAGCCGCGCAGCATGGGGCCGGTAAAGCCCAGGTTCAGCGCACGCTCCGGGCTGACCACGCCGATGCCCACGGTGCGCTGCTTCCAGATGCGGTTGTCGGTGAGCAGGGTGTGGTACTCAGCCAAATAAGCCGGAAAGCGCTGCGTGAAGTCGTCAATAAAGTCCAATAGCGAGCCGCTGCGGCTGTCGTTGAGTTGCTGAATGGCACGCGCATTGCGAATCTTGCTCGGCTTGTACTGCGGCATCGAATCGGGCAGATCGCGATAGACGCCACCGGGGCGGAAGTAGGCCGCGTGCATGCGCGCGCCCGACACCGCCTCGTACATATCAAACAGGTCTTCGCGCTCGCGAAAGGCGTACAGAAAAATCGTCATGGCGCCGCAGTCCAAGCCGTGGCCGCTCAGCCACAGCAAGTGGTTCAGCAGCCGCGTGATTTCGGCAAACATGACGCGGATGTATTGCGCCCGCTCGGGCACGTCCACACCCAGCAGCTTTTCGATGGCCAGGCAGTAGGCGTGCTCGTTGGCCATCATGGACACGTAGTCCAGCCGATCCATATAGGGAAGCGACTGGATGTAGGTCTTGCTCTCGGCCAGCTTCTCGGTGGCGCGGTGCAACAGGCCGATGTGCGGATCGGCGCGCTGAATCACTTCACCGTCCAACTCCAGCACCAGGCGCAACACGCCGTGAGCGGCCGGGTGTTGCGGCCCGAAATTCAGCGTGTAGTTTTTGATGTCAGCCATGCGAGGCTCCGTGGCTTTGGGTTGGCTGCTTCAATGCAGGCCCCCGTAGTTTTCTTCGCGGATGATGCGCGGCGTCACCTCGCGTGGCTCGATGCTCACCGGCTGATACACCACACGCTGAGTCTCGGGGTCATAGCGCATCTCGACATGGCCCGAGACCGGAAAGTCTTTGCGGAACGGGTGGCCGATAAAGCCGTAATCGGTGAGGATGCGGCGCAGGTCGTTGTGGCCTTCAAACACAATGCCAAACAGGTCAAAGGCTTCGCGCTCAAACCAGTTGGCGGCACTCCAGACCGCGGTGACCGAATCCACCACCGGCAAGCCATCGTCAGGGCAAAACACCTTTAGGCGTACCCGCTGGTTCAAACTCACCGACAGCAAATGCAACACCACGCAGTAGCGCGGGCCGTCGTGGCCTGCGTAGTCCGAATAGTCCACGCCGCACAAGTCCATGAGTTGCTCAAAACGGCAGGCGGGCGCATCGCGTAGCAGTCGGGCCGCTTCGAGGTAGTCGGCGGCACGAACCCGCACCGTCAGCTCGCCCCGCGCCAACGAGACCGCTTGCAACTTGTCGCCCAGGGCCTGGGTGACCGCGTCTTGCAGGGCTTGTGCTGGCATGGCTTCAGGCCCTCGCAATCGTTTGGGTGCGACGAATCTTCTGCTGCAACTGGATGATGCCGTACATCAGCGCCTCCGCCGTGGGTGGGCAGCCCGGTACATAAACGTCCACCGGCACGATGCGGTCGCAGCCGCGCACCACTGAATAGCTGTAGTGGTAATAGCCGCCGCCATTGGCACAAGAACCCATGGAGAGCACCCAGCGCGGCTCGGACATCTGGTCATAGACCTTGCGCAAGGCAGGTGCCATCTTGTTGCACAGCGTGCCTGCGACGATCATCAAATCGCTCTGGCGCGGGCTGGGCCGGAACACGACGCCAAAGCGATCCAGGTCGTAGCGCGCTGCACCCGCGTGCATCATCTCCACCGCGCAACAGGCCAAGCCAAAGGTCATGGGCCACAGCGAGCCGGTTTTGGCCCAGTTCACCACCGAGTCGTAGGTGGTGGTCATGAAGCCTTCTTTGAACACGCCTTCAATGGCCATAAGAACTCCGGGCAGCAAGCGGGCAATTTAGGATTTTCATCGTCATTCCCAGTCCAGGGCTCCCTTTTTCCACTCGTACACGAAGCCCACCACCAGAATGCCCAGAAACAGCATCATGGCCCAAAAGCCGGTGGCGCCGATCTGCTTGAGCGACACCGCCCAGGGGAAGAGAAAGGCGATTTCTAGGTCGAACAAAATGAACAAAATGGCTACCAAGTAGTAGCGCACATCAAACTTCATGCGGGCGTCTTCGAAGGCTTCAAAGCCGCATTCATAGGGGGAGTTTTTTTGCTTGTCCGGGCGGTTGGGGCCAAGGATGTAGCCCAGTACCTGGGGCACGACACCGACGCCAATGCCCACCAAAATGAACAAAAGCACGGGCAAGTATTGTTCGAGGTTCATCGTGACGCTTGGACTGCTACAAGGCGGCACCTTTCAGCAGGTGCTGCAACTTTCTGGTGCCGACGGCGAGACTCGAACTCGCACAGCTTTCGCCACTACCCCCTCAAGATAGCGTGTCTACCAATTTCACCACGTCGGCGGGATTTTTTGCCCCGGATTGCGTGAGGCAACCTGCGGTTTTTTGCTCTCCGGGCAGCCCTGGAGTTTACCCTGAAACCCACCGGTAAATGAGCCTAGCAAGTGGGCCGATTAAGGCGGCCCGCAGCCTGGCCCACACCCACGCTCCCCGCTCGCACAACACCACGCCGCACATGATGAGCGCGATCATCGCTAGCTGTAGCTGGCTAGGCCGCTCGCTCAGCAACAAAAAGGCAAGCACCACACCGAACACTGGGATCAGGTTCACGAACACGCCGGCTGCGGTGGCGGAGGTTTTCGCAATGCCCCAGTTGTACAAAAAGTAGCCACCAAAAGTCACGACTGTTGCCAAATAAACCAGGGCTGCGATGACAGGCCCAGGCAGGTCAGTGGCGATGGGCGGTCCGGTGAACATAAAGGGCAAGAACAGGACGACACCGATCAAGGACTGCAGCGCAGTGAGGAAGAAAGGACGGTAACGATGCGACAAGCGCTTGAGCACAATCACGTACACGCCCGAGGCCAGCATGGCACCGGCCTCCAGCAAATTGCCCAACCAGGGCAGTGGGGCGTGGTCGCTGCCCTGCGCACCCAGGCTTAGACCCACGGCGCCTGCAATGCACAGCGCCAGCCCGAGAAAGGTCCACACGGGCGGGCGTTCCTTCAAAAACACCCAGGCCAGCAGCGCCACGGCAGGTGGCTGCAATGCGTTGATGGTCGCAGCAGCACCTGCGGTGGTAAAGCGCAGGGCCTGGCTTTCCAGCGCAAAGTAAAGCCCAGGCTCGCAAACCGCCATGACCAGCAACCAGACCCAGTCGCCTTTGCGGTACTGCCAACTCCCCCAAAACCGCCTCAGCAGCAGGAAAATCAGCGCGCTAACAGCCATCCGGATAAAGACGATCTGGCCCGGATCGATGGCCATCACCGCATACTTCATGGCGATGAATGAACTGCCCCAGAAGAAGGAAGCGCCGAGCAAGGCCGCTTTTGCCAGCATCCCGCTGTCGTTCAAGGACATGAAAAAGCACCCGGCCAGGCCCGCAGTGGCCAGGCCACTAACACCCGGCTAGGGGCGCGCAGCGGCTTTATTTGCCGGGAATCTGCGCCGCGCCAGAAGCGGGCGTGACGGGGGCGCTAGGCGTGCTGGTTTCCTTGGCCGGCATGGACGTGCCGGGGATTTGCTGTGCCGGCCCCGCCGGGGCGGAAGCGGCCGGGCTGGGCGCAGCCACCCGCTCCAGCACGCTGCCCGAGCCCGCGCTACGCACATTGCCAAAGTAAGCCAGCGCCAGCGTGCAGGCGAAGAACACCGCCGCCAACACGGCCGTGGTGCGCGACAAGAAATTGGCGCTGCCGGTCGCGCCAAACAGGCTGCCCGAGCCACCGCTGCCAAAGGCCGCACCCATGTCGGCACCCTTGCCATGCTGGATGAGGATGAGCGAAATCATGCCCAGTGCCGCCAGCACTTGCAAAGCGAGCAGCAGGGTCAAAAACACATTCATGGCGTCACTCCACTCAAAGGGGTTCAGGTGGTCGCGGCGGCATCGACCGCCTGCGCCACCAGGGTCAGAAAATCGGCAGCCTTGAGGGCTGCGCCCCCTATCAAGCCGCCGTCGATATCGGGCTGGCGCAGCAGGGCCGCCGCGTTGGCCGGGTTCATGCTGCCGCCGTAGAGAAGGGCCACGCGCGCGGCCTGCGGCGTGGCCGCCTGCAATTGCGCCCGCAACACCGCGTGCACCGCCTGCGCCTGTTCGGGGCTGGCGGTTTGGCCGGTGCCTATGGCCCACACCGGCTCGTAGGCGACGACGATTTCGCTGATGCAATGGCCGTTGGTGTGAATCACCGCTGCCAGTTGGCGCTTGACCACGGCTTCGGTGGCGCCCGCTTCGCGCTCGGCCAGGGTTTCGCCCACACAGACGATGGGGGTGATGCCGCTGCTCAAAGCACGCTGCACCTTGCGCGCGACCACCGCATCGGTTTCGCCCTGGTACTGGCGCCGCTCGGAATGGCCGACGATGACGTAGCGCGCACCAAAGTCTTGCAGCATGGTGGCCGACACCTCGCCGGTGTAAGCGCCATGGGTGTGCGCAGACAGGTCTTGTGCGCCCCAGCAGAGCGGCGAGCCGGTAAGCAGGGCTTGGGCCTGCGCCAAATAAGGCGCGGGCACACAAACGGCCACCGTGCACGCATCGGCAGCGGGCAAGCCCTGCACTAGCGCATGCAGCAGGGCCTGGTTGGCCACCAGGCTGCCATTCATTTTCCAGTTGCCGACGATCAGCTTGCTCACACGCTGGCCCAGTTCAAAACGATCTTGCCCACGTGCTGGTTGGACTCCATCAGCCGGTGCGCGCCAGCCGCGTCGGCGGCGGCAAAGCGGCTGTGAATCACCGGCTGTATGCGCCCGGCGGCTAGCAAAGGCCAGACCTGCTGGCGCAGTGCCTGTGCGATGGCTGCCTTGAAAGCAATCGGGCGGGGCCGCAGCGTAGAACCGGTGATGGTGAGGCGCCTGCGCAGCACCAGCCCGGCATTGATCTCGGCCTTGACGCCGCCTTGCACCGCGATGATGACTAGGCGGCCATCTTCAGCTAGGCTCTGGATTTCGCGCGCCACGTAGTCGCCCGCCACCATGTCCAGAATCACGTTCACACCCTGGTCGTGGGTGAGGCGCTTGGCCTCGGCCACGAAGTCCTGGGTTTTGTAGTTGATGGCATGGTCTGCGCCCAGGGCGACGCAGGCGGCGCATTTGTCGTCGCTGCCTGCGGTAACGATGACGGTGGCGCCAAAGGCTTTGCCCAGTTGGATGGCTGTCACGCCAATGCCGCTGGAGCCGCCTTGCACCAGCAGGGTTTCGCCGGGCTGCAAACGGGCGCGGTCGAACACATTGCTCCAGACGGTGAAAAAGGTCTCGGGCAAACAGGCAGCGGCTTCGTCGCTCAAGCCCTCGGGCACGGGCAGGGTTTGCGCCAACGGGGCTACGCACAACTCCGCGTAGCCGCCACCAGCCACCAGCGCGCACACGCGGTCGCCCACGGCCAGCCCAGCAGCGGCCATGGCCTGGGCGTCGCCGCTGACGATGCGGCCCGCTACTTCCAGGCCAGGAATGTCGGACGCACCGGGCGGCACCGGGTAATTGCCGGTGCGTTGCAGCACGTCGGGCCGGTTGACACCGGAGGCGCTGACGCGGATCAACAACTCGCCCGCACCGGCCACCGGGTCGGGGCGCTCACCCAGGCACAACACCTCCGGGGCGCCGAAAGACGTGATTTCAATCGCTCGCATCGTTTTACCTGCCTTGCGTCAAATCGAACCGGTGTGCTGAATGCGCCGCCTTACTGCGGTTGGTCGTAGTTGGGCGCCGGGCGATCCAGCAGCGCCTTCATGGACAGCTTGACACGGCCTTTTTCGTCCGTCTCCATCACCTTGACGCGCACGATTTGGCCCTCTGCCAACACGTCAGACACCTTGGCGATGCGCTCGTGGCTGATCTGGCTGATGTGCAGCAGGCCGTCTTTGCCGGGCAACAGGTTGACCAGGGCACCGAAGTCCAAAATCTTGGTGATCGGGCCTTCATAGACCTTGCCGATTTCGACCTCCGCCGTGATCTGCTCGATGCGGCGCTTGGCCTCTTCGGCCTTGGCCGGGTCGCTGGAGGCGATGGTGATGGTGCCGTCTTCCTCGATATTGATCTGGGTGCCGGTTTCTTCAGTCAGCGCACGGATCACCGAACCGCCCTTGCCAATCACGTCGCGGATTTTGTCGGGGTTGATCTTCATGGTGAACAAACGCGGCGCGAAGTCCGAGACCTCGGTCTTGGCTTGGCCCAGTGCAGACTGCATCTTGCCCAGAATATGCAGCCGCGCTTCCTTGGCCTGCGCCAGCGCGACTTGCATGATCTCTTGCGTGATGCCCTGAATTTTGATGTCCATCTGCAAGGCACTGATGCCCTGCGTCGTGCCCGCCACCTTGAAATCCATATCGCCCAGGTGATCTTCGTCGCCCAGAATGTCGGTTAGCACGGCAAAGCGGTTGCCGTCTTTGATGAGGCCCATGGCGATACCAGCCACATGCGCCTTCAGCGGCACGCCCGCATCCATCATGCTCAGGCAGCCGCCGCAGACCGAAGCCATGGACGAGGAGCCGTTGGATTCGGTGATTTCCGACACCACGCGCAGCGTGTAGGGAAACTCTTCCTTGGTCGGCAGCACCGCCACCAGAGCGCGCTTGGCCAAGCGGCCATGGCCAATTTCGCGCCGCTTTGGTGTGCCCACGCGACCGGTTTCGCCGGTGGCGAAAGGGGGCATGTTGTAGTGGAAGATAAAGTTGTCTTGGTACTCGCCGCTCAAGGCGTCTATGCGCTGCGCGTCGCGCTCGGTGCCCAGCGTGGTGACCACCAGGGCCTGGGTTTCGCCGCGTGTAAACAGCGCCGAGCCGTGCGTGCGTGGCAGCACGCCGGTGCGGATTTCAATCGGGCGCACGGTGCGCGTGTCGCGCCCGTCAATGCGCGGCTCGCCCGACAGAATTTGGCTGCGCACGATTTGCGCCTCGATATCGAACAGCAGGCCCTCCACCTTCACGCTGTCTGCCGCCACGCCTTGCGCCTGGAGACCAGCGAGCACGCTGGCATAGGCTTCGCGGCAGGCCTGGGTGCGGGCTTGCTTGTTGCGCAACTGGTAAGCGGCGCGCAGCGGGGCTTCAGCCAACTCACGCACCTGGGCAATCAAGGCCTCGTCTTTGGCCGGGGGCTGCCAGTCCCACACCGGCTTGCCCGCATCGCGCACCAGCTCGTGGATGGCGTTGATGGCGATGTTGCCCTGCTGATGGCCAAACACCACGGCGCCCAGCATCACTTCTTCAGACAACTGCTTGGCCTCGGACTCGACCATCAGCACAGCGGTTTCCGTGCCTGCCACCACCAAGTCCATTTGCGACTGCGCCAGTTGGGCATTGCTGGGGTTGAGCACATATTCGCCGTTGATATAGCCCACGCGCGCCGCGCCAATCGGGCCGCTGAACGGAATGCCGGAGATGGCCAGCGCCGCGCTGGTGGCGATCAAGGCGGGAATGTCGCCCTCCACCTCGGGGTTGAGCGACAGGGTGTGGATGACCACCTGCACTTCGTTGAAAAAGCCCTCGGGGAACAGCGGGCGAATCGGGCGGTCAATCAGGCGGCTGGTAAGCGTTTCGAACTCGCTGGGCTTGGCTTCGCGCTTGAAAAAGCTGCCAGGGATTTTGCCAGCGGCGTAGGTCTTTTCGATGTAGTCAACGGTGAGCGGAAAAAAGTCTTGCCCCGCCTTGGCTGTTTTGGAGGCAACCACGGTGGCCAGCACCACGGTGCCGTCCATGTCCAGCAGCACGGCACCACCGGCTTGGCGCGCGATTTCGCCGGTTTCCAGGGTGACGGTGTGGCGACCCCAGGTGAAGGTTTTGGTGATTTTGTTGAATAGGCTCATAAAGTTCTCGAGTGAATACGGCGCATCAGCCTGCGCCCAAAGCCCGAGTAGCGGGGTGTGAGAACACGATGCCATTCCAGGGGCATTCGGGCAAACGCCCTTGGAATGACACAGCGCGTGTTTCTCGCCGTTTCTCGGAAGTAAAAAACGCCTGAGTCGATGCGCAAAGCACAACCCAGGCGTCGCTGTCTCGTTTGTCGGGCCTTATTTGCGCAAGCTGAGCTTGGCAATCAGCGCCGCATAGCGGTCGAAGTCTTTGGACTTGAGGTAGTCCAGCAGCTTGCGCCGTCTGCTCACCATACGCAGCAAACCCCGGCGGCCATGGTGATCCTTGGCATGGGTTTTGAAATGCGGCGTGAGTTCGTTGATGCGGGCGGTCAGCAAGGCCACCTGCACTTCCGGGCTGCCAGTGTCGTTGGCGGCGCGGGCGTTGTCTTTGACGATGTCGGTTTTGTTGATGCTCATGGCAGTTCCTGGATAAATGTCGGCGTGGGTGGCAAAAAACCAAACCCTGAAGCGCCGCACATGACGGGCGAACGGGGGTGAACAAACCCCCGCCGTGACTTATCGCCTGTGAGAGGCGAAGCCTGCGATTATAGCTGCAACCAGCGCCGCAGGCGTGCCGCGCCTTCATGCAGCCTTTGCAACTCGCGCGAGGCAAAACACCAGCGCAGCCAGCCGTTAGCCTCTGGCGCAAAGGCGTTGCCCGGCGCCAAACCCAAACCCGCCTCGTGCACCAAGCGCTTGGCGGTATCGAGCGAATCGTCGCAGCCCTGGAGTTTGAAAAACGCGTACATGCCGCCCGGCGCAGGCGAAACTTGCACACCCGGCAAGGCTTGCAGCAGCGGCACCAGGGTATCGCGGCACTGCCGCAGGTGCGCCACCACGCGCGGCGTTACCTCCTGATGCCGTTGCAGCGCCACCAGCCCGGCGCGCTGCACAAAAACGGGGGCGCACGAGGTGTTGAATTCGATCAGTTTGCCCAGTTGCGGCGTCAAGTCGGCGGGCATGACCAGCCAGCCCAGGCGCCAGCCGGTCATCAAAAAACTCTTGGAAAAGCTGTGCGCCACCACCAGCCGGTCGTCAGCCTTGGCAAGGTCCAGAAAACTGGGTGCGCAGGCATTCGCCGAGGGTTCGTAGTAGAGGCGCTCGTACACCTCGTCGGCCAGTATCCAGGTGCCTGTTTGGCGGCAGTGCGCCAGGATGCGCTGCTGCTCTTGGGCACTCAGCGTCCAGCCGGTGGGGTTGTTGGGCGCGTTCAGCACCAGCAGCTTGGTGCGCGCGGTCACGGCGGCCAGCAGCGCGTCCAGGTCCAGCACCCAAGCGCCGCCTTCAGGGCGCAAGGGCACGCAGCGCAGCACCGCGCCCATGATGAGCGGCTGCGCGGTCAGATTGGGCCACACGGGGGTGAGCACCACCACCTCGTCGCCTGCATCCACCAGCGCCTGCACGGCCAGCATGAGCGCGTTTACGCCGCCCGAGGTGACCGCGATACGCGCCGAAGACACCGGGCCGTGCAGGGCACTGGTGTACTGCGCAATCGCCTCGCGCAGCTCGGGCAGGCCCAGGTTGTGGGTGTAAAAGGTTTCACCGCGTTGCAGCGCATCACTGGCCGCTTGGCTGATGAAGTCGGGCGTGACTTCATCGCTTTCGCCAAACCAGAAGGGCAGCACGTCGTCGCGGCCTATGCCCGCGTTGGCGACCTCGCGAATTTTGGATTCCTGCAGTTGCAGCAGCATATTTCTCATGCCGCAATGGTAACGGCAGCGCAGGCGCCCCAGCCCGGGCCGCGACCGGTACAAGGGTGCGTACCGGGGCGCGCCGCTCAGGGGCGTTGCATGGCGCAACGGGTAGGCAGCTCGGCCTGCTCGGCGCTAAACGTGCGAATGACGCGAAAGCCGTAACCCGAGCCTTCCACATCAAACGGCACGCCTTCGCTACCCTGGCGCTCCATCACGCCCACCACCAGCGGCTGCTGAAACTGGTGGTCGGCGGCGCGCATGTGGCCGCTCTGGCCATACAGGCTGACTTGGCTGCGCTCCAGCGCGCGGGCCACGGCAGCCACATCTACCGCGTCGGCACGCACCGCCGCTTGCTCCAGGGCCTGGGCCAGGGCTTGCAGCATCAGTTGCATGCGCAGGTGCAGGTAGTCGTCCTCGGGCTTGGGGAAACGCTGGCGAAAAGCACGATACGCCGCCTGCGCGCCGGGCGTAGCCAGGTTGGGCAGCCAGTCGGCCACCGCCAGCACTTTGCCCACACCGGCAGCACCCAGGGCCGCAGGCGCGCCCAGCGCATTGCCGTAGAAGGTGTAGAAGCGCCCGTCAAAACCGGCGTCTTTGGCGGCCTTCACCAGCAGGGTGAGGTCGTTGCCCCAGTTGCCGGTGATGACGGCCTGCGCGCCACTGCTCTGAATTTGCGCGGCATAGGGTGCAAAGTCTTTCACCCGACCCAGTGGATGCACCGTGTCGAGCACGATGGCTACGTCGGGTCGCTGCACCGCGAGCAGCCGCCGTGCCTCGCGCAGCACGGCCTGGCCAAAGCTGTAGTCCTGACCGATCAGCGCCACGCGCTGTAACGAGCGGTCTTCCTGCAGCACGCTCATGAGCGCGGCCATGCGCATGTCGGCATGGGCGTCAAAGCGAAAGTGCCAGAAACTGCATTGCGCATTCGTCAAGGCCGGGTCCACCGCCGCATAGTTGAGCAGCAGCACGCGCCGCTGCGGCTCCCGCGTGTTGTGGCGGTTGATGGCGTCGATCAATACCGCCGCCGTGGCCGAGGAGTTGCCTTGCAGCACAAAGGCCGCGCCGTCGTCAATGGCCGAACGCAGCGCCGCCAGTGCCTCGTCGTTTTGGCCCTTGCTGTCGTAGCGCTGCAACTGCAGCAGCGCCCGCCCCCCCGGCAGGCGTATCCCCCCGCCCTGGTTCACCCGCTCCAGCGCCCACACCAGATTGCGAAACACCGCCTCGCCCGTGTTGGCAAACGGCCCACTCAAAGCCTCCACCAGGGCCAGCTTGATGGGCGGCAAAACCGCCTGGCTCCACGCGGCCAGTGGAGCCATAGCGAACACCAAGCCACAGCCGATGCGCGAAGCAAGGCGGCGAAAAACAAGCAGGCGTTGTTCCCGTGTCAGTGGGAAATAAGTGATGCTGGGCGCCAAAGGCTTGAAACGGTTCGTGACGCAGTGGGTCATGGATGGTGCAGGTCGTGCCGCAGTTGTTGGGGTTTGAGTGCGCCTGGGGCGCTACCATGCCCAGTATGCGTGATGAAGCGGTTGACGTCGTGTGCCTGTGTGCCGCTTGGTGCCGCCTGTGTGATGCCTACGCACCGGTGTTGCAGGCCGTGACTTCGGAACTAGCCGCCGCAGGCGCACGCTTACGCGCGCACTGGACGGACATCGAAGACGAGGCCGACATGCTGGGCGATTTCGATGTGCAGACCTTCCCCACCATTGTGGTGATAGGCCGCGACGGCGTGCGCTTTGCCGGCCCGCTGGCGCCGCAAGCCGACACGCTGCGCCGCCTGCTGCGCGCCACGGTGCTGGAGGCGGACGCAGGCACCGCGTGGCCCGTTGTGGCGCCACCCGTTCAACAATTTGCCGCACGCTTGCGCGCGCGCAGAGGCTAGGGTACACCGCAAGCCCTTGGCGGCTTGGTGGCAGCACGGTGGCAGCACGGTGGCAGCACGGTGGCAGCAAGTCAAGCCTGAACCCATACCAATTGTCGTCACACCGTCGCGACAATCTGCGCGCCACCGGGCGCGCGTTGGCTGCCCAGTCATTCCGAAGGCACGGGCAGATGGGCTCATACAGATTGGTTTGCATGGCATTCACCGCCTTGCTGGCCGCAGCGGCGCTTGATCGGCAGGGGGCAATGGCCGCGCGTAGGGCCAAGACGATGCTTTTCCAGTGCCAGGGTTAAAAAATATTCAACAGGGCTTCATGCTTGAAATGCACAGCCACCGTGCGCAATTAGGTTGCACGCCGCACGGCGGCCCGCTGTTAAAGAGGGCTGCGGTGCGACCTGATTGTTTATTTTTTTGAATGGAAATCACCATGTTTTTCTCACCTGTTCACACCCACGCCTACCTACCCACCGTGCTGTCCATGGATCGCGTGTTGGAGCGCGCCCTGACTCATGCGGGCACACGCGGCTGCACGCTCAAGCAAGACGAAAACAGCTACTCGCTGAGTTTGGACGTGCCTGGCCTGCGCAAAGAGCAGTTAACGATTGGCATAGAGGGCCAGGTGGTGCGCATTGAAAGCAAGCCAGATGCGCCGCGCCAAGTCAAAGCCCATTACGAGCTACCACAAGACTTAGACGCCAGCGCCAGTGAGGCAACTCTGGAGTTGGGTGTGCTGACCCTCAAGCTGGCGAAAAAGCAGGCGCTTAATCGCACGGCGGAGTTGGTCATCAACTAAGCCCCCCTCCCCCTTCGACTAGTGGCCAGCGGGGCCGCACGTCGAAGGCGTAGTCACGCGCGCCCTGGGCCACGCCTGCTTGCAGGCGCAGCGCAGCCGCCATGGCAATCATGGCGCCGTTGTCCGTGCACAGGCTCAGCTCGGGGTAGTGCACACGCACACCCCGGTGCGCGCATTCGGCATTGAGCTGCGCACGCAAGGCGGTATTGGCGCCCACGCCACCGGCCACCACCAGGCGGTTCAAACCGCTGGCGCCTAGCGCAGCGAGCGACTTTTTGACCAGCACCTCGACGATGGCCGCTTGGGTGGAGGCGGCTAGGTCGGCGCGGGCTTGGTCGGAAGGCGCGTCTCCCAGCTTGCGCGCCTGTGTCAGCACGGCGGTTTTCAGGCCTGCAAAAGAAAAATCCAGATCACCGCTGTGCAGCAGCGGGCGCGGCAGCTTGAACGCCAGCGGGTCGCCACGTTGTGCCAAGCGAGCCAGCGCGGGGCCGCCGGGATAGGGCAAGCCCAGCAGCTTGGCCGATTTATCAAACGCCTCGCCCGCCGCGTCGTCTAGGGTTTCACCCAGCAAAGCGTAGCGGCCCACGCCGTCTACCCGCATCAGTTGGGTGTGCCCGCCCGATACCAGCAGCGCGATAAACGGAAACACGGGCGGATCGGCGCTCAAAAATGGGCTGAGCAAATGGCCCTCCAGGTGGTGGATGCCCAGCACCGGCAGCTCCAGCGCAGCGGCCAACGCACAGGCCAGGCCCGCACCCACCAGCAGGGCGCCCGCCAGGCCGGGGCCTCGGGTGTAGGCCACCAGGTGCAGCGCTTGCAGCGTACACCCAGCTTCGCGCAACACCGTGTCGGTGAGGGGCAGCAAGCGGCGAATATGGTCGCGGCTGGCCAGCTCGGGCACCACGCCGCCATAGGCCTGGTGCATGTCGATCTGGCTGTGCAGCGCATGGGCACGCAGCCGGGGCATGCCGGGGCCCTCGCATTGCACCAGCGCCACACCAGTTTCGTCGCAAGACGATTCGATTCCGAGGATCAGCATGGGAAGCCGCAGGGTGACACAAAGCGGTCAGTGTAGGCGGCGCGGGTGCCGCGCCAACGCGCGCGCTGCAAGCGGCTTGGGCAGCCCTTGAGTGGTCGCGCCGCCCGGTCGCTAAGTCGCCAACTCCCCCAGTCCATCAGCCAGCGGGCGCACGCCGCGCCGCTGCGCCGACGCGGAAACCCTCTGGGTATCGCGTCACGATACTTTTTAGTCATCCAGCCAATGCGCGCCAGAAACCAGTCGCCCACCCCGTCACGCGCTGCTTAAGCTGCGCCCGCACGGTTTAACTCGCTGGAGAATTCACATGACTCGCTACTCTTTTTCCATCTCCTGGTCGATCGGGCTGGCGCTGACGCTGGCCATGGGGCTGGCCGGGCCCTTACACCAAATGCCCTGCTACCACGCATTTGCCGACCAATCCGTGCTGTGGGGCTTGCCCCATGGGCGAGACGTGTGGTCTAACCTCGGCTTTGCGCTGGCGGGCTTATGGGGTTGGTGGCGGCTGGCGCCGCTGCGCAAGCATCCAGACCTGACCTTGTCTTGGGCCGGGTACCGGCTGTTTTTGCTGGGCCTGCTGCTGACCGCCCTGGGCTCGGGCTACTACCACCTGGCGCCTGACAACGCGCGCCTGCTGTGGGATCGCCTGCCCATTGCGCTCACCTGCGCCGGTTTGCTGGCTGGGGTGTGGGCCGACACCCATCGGCGCAGCAGCGTCTGGCCCTGCACGGGCTGGGCGGTGTTCGCGTTTGCGGGCGTGGGGTGGTGGTGGTTGAGTGAGCGCCTTGGTAGCGGCGACCTGCGGCCCTACCTGTTGCTACAAGCCCTGTGCATGCTCTTGATTCCGGTGTGGCAGTACCGGCGCCGCAGCCCCCTGCCCGAACGCCGCGCTTTCGGTGCTGCGCTGGCCTTGTATGCGCTGGCCAAACTAGCCGAGATGCAAGACCATGCCATTGCCCATGCGCTAGGCGGTACGGTAAGCGGCCATACCCTCAAGCATGTGTTGGCTGCAGCCGCCGCCACGTTGATCGTGGCCACGCTGGTACGTCGGTTCCGTGCCAAGACGGATAAAACCGCGACACGACAGCCCCTGGCGCAGCCGCACATTGGCTGAGGATGGGCAAGGACAAACCGAGGGGGTTTGAAAAAGACCGCCTGCAGCCCGGTTTTTTTTCGGGGCATAAGAAAAGAGCAATTGGTTCTTTGGCAAAGCGTGGGTGAGCAGCTAGAGTGAAGGGCTGTTTGCCGTCCGCCGGATGGCGCTAGGAGTGCCTGATGTCCCACATTTACACCGACAATTCATTATCCATAGGCCACACGCCGCTGATCCGTCTTAACCGGGTGACCGCTGGCGCCAGCGCCACGGTGCTGGCCAAGATCGAGGGCCGTAACCCGGCGTATTCGGTCAAGTGCCGCATTGGTGCGGCCTTAATTTGGGACGCCGAGGAACGCGGCCTGTTGGGCGCGGGCAAGGAACTCGTCGAGCCCACCAGCGGCAACACCGGTATTGCGCTGGCCTTTGTGGCGGCAGCGCGCGGCATACCGATCACGCTGACCATGCCCGAGACCATGAGCATTGAGCGACGCAAGCTCTTGCTCGCCTATGGCGCCAAGCTGGTACTGACCGAGGGCGCCAAGGGCATGAAAGGGGCGATTGCCAAGGCTGAGGAAATTGCCGCCAGCGACCCCAAGTATGTGCTGCTGCAGCAGTTCAAAAACCCAGCCAATCCGGCGATTCATGAGCGCACCACGGGGCCAGAGATTTGGCAAGATACCGATGGCGCCATTGATGTGCTGGTGTCTGGCGTGGGAACGGGCGGCACCATCACGGGCGTGTCGCGCTATATCAAGAACACACAGGGCAAGCCGATTTGGTCCGTGGCGGTGGAGCCCAGCGCCAGCCCCGTGCTGACGCAGTTCCGCCAGGGCCTGCCCTTGCAGCCCGGCCCGCACAAGATTCAGGGCATTGGCGCGGGCTTTGTGCCCGATGTGCTGGATTTGTCGCTGGTGGATGCGATTGAGCAGGTCAGCAACGACGAGGCGGTGGCGTTTGCGCGGCGTCTGGCGCGTGAGGAAGGGATTCTGTGCGGCATTTCTTGCGGCGCCGCCGCCGCCGTAGCGGTGCGCTTGGCGCAGCAACTTGAACGCGCCGGCCAAACGATTGTGGTGGTTCTGCCCGACTCGGGCGAGCGCTACTTGAGCTCGGTGCTGTTTGAGGGGCTCTTCGACGCCAACGGCCTGTCGGCTTGAGGCGAGGCTGCTGACCTGCCACGGCGCTGGCAGGCCAACCGCCTTTGCACTGGATGCCCCCAAAAGAAGGGTAGCCCGCTTGGGTGCGGGCTACCGGGTCACTCTCGCTGCGCCTGCACCCGGTCTATGCGCCGCCCATCTAGCGCGGCGACTTCAAAACACCAGCCAGCGCAGCTAATTTGCGCACCAACGGGCGGTAGCTGGCCAGTGAGCGCCATCAACAGCCCAGCCAGCGTGTTGTAACGGCCTCGGTCTTCCCAGGGCAAGTCGCGCAAGCCCAAGCGGGCTTTGAGTTCGGCCACCGGCATGCGGCCATCCAGTAGCCAGCGGCCCGCAGCCTGTTCAGTCGCCCAGGCGTCGCCCTGGGTTTGGGGCTGCAATTCGCCGGTAATGGCTTCTAGCAAGTCGTGCGGCGTGAGCAAGCCCTGCACCACCCCGTATTCATCGACCACAAATAACATGCGGCTGGCTT
>Ga0136644_10001899_pt1 | contig 16268 bp, 13 predicted proteins | sample C_130820_EF_Meta_FD_94780 | JGI IMG/M metagenome (GOLD analysis project Ga0136644, IMG submission 94780) | Freshwater microbial communities from Lake Croche, Canada to study carbon cycling - C_130820_EF_MetaG (v2) (version 2) | ecosystem: Environmental > Aquatic > Freshwater > Lake | place... | reverse complement strand
TGCCAAATTTTTTTATCTTGTTTTTCACTTTTGCAGTTTGTCATTCCATAGATAGGAGTTTTTCTTGTACTTCTGCTCATATTTTTCCTTATAAACTTTAATACTATAAAATTTAAAAAGGCTAGTTATGAATATGGGTATTTTTATTTATTGATGGGAAGTAAAGGCAAGGATTGGATTAAAAATAACAATCCGAATTAAATATTTTTATTTAAAAAAATACCAACCCGAATGAACTGCCCCCCAAAAGATAGATCTTCTCTTAGACTAAATAATGATCAAAAAGCTGCAACGGCACCATCACTCCGGGGATCCCAACCACCCCGTAATATTCCCGAAGAATTTCGAATGATACAGCCAGCATGACCCATAGTTTCGTCCATTGCTCCTAAAATTTCAATATCATGACCCATCATTTTTAATTGGTTAACAATCTGTGAATCAAAGCGCGATTCTAACTTGAGGGAGTCGTTAGTTTGCCCCCAAGTTCTTCCCAACAACCAACGAGGTCGGCTAATTGCATCTTGTGGATCAAGTCCGTAAATAGCTGTTCGGGTAAAGACGGCGCATTGCGTTTGGGGTTGTCCATCTCCACCCATCGTGCCATAGACCATTGAGCGTCCATCATCAAAGAGTGCTAATGCTGGATTTAATGTGTGAAAAGGTTTTCGATATGGCTCAAGGGTATTTAATGCTTTAGGATCGAGAGAAAAACTGCAACCTCTGTTTTGCCAGTTAATCCCAGTTTTTGGTAAAACAATACCGGCACCAAACTCATGATAAATACTTTGAATAAAAGAAACGCAACGGCCTTCACTATCAATCACTCCCATCCAAATGGTATCGGCAGGGCCTCGACCTGCGCCCCAGGGTAGGGCTTGATTTGGATTAACTTGGGTAGCTAAGGATTTTAAAAAATCAGGTTTTAAAAAATCTTGGGCAGCATGTTTCATGTAGGAGGGATCGGTAACAAATTGATCTCGTACTTTAAAAGCTTGTTTAGTTGCTTCTACACAATGATGAACGTATTCAGCGCTATCTACTTCAAAGCGCTTTAGATTAAGCTGATCTAGAATGCCTAGAATCATTAATGAGACGACTCCTTGGGTGGGTGGCGTCATATTGAAGATATTTCCAACACTATGTTGCAATCGAAGCGGGTCTATGAATTTTGCTTGATGTCGATGTAAATCATCTAAACGCAGTGGACTACCAATAGTTTCTAACTCCTGGGCAATGACTTGAGCCAACTCACCACGGTAGTAATCATCGGTACCTTTTTGGGCAATCTGAGATAGAGTTTTTGCTAACCTTTTTTGTAAAAAAATACTTCCAGTTTGGGGACTTTGATCGTTTACCAAAAACGTTTCAGAAAAGCCTGGCTGCAAACTTAACTCTACTCGTTTTTTTTCAGTTAAAGCCGACTGACTATGCGTGACTGGAACACCATGATTTGCATAATGAATTGCATCTTCGAGGAGGCGACTCAGTGGTAACTTGCCACCTAAACTTTGTTGTGAGAGTTGGTTTGCTAAACCCCAACCAGAAATTGTTCCAGCAACCGTATTGGCTGCAATCGGACCTCTAAACGGGATAGTATTTTGTAAACCTAGATCTGCATACCACTCTCGTGATGCTAATCCTGCCGCTGCCCCACAAGCATCAATGCCACCGATGGCTTTGCCTGGTGCATGGATGACCCAAAAGGAATCTCCTCCTATTGAATTCATATGCGGATATACCACTGCAATAGTCGCTGCAGCTGCAATCATTGCTTCAAGAGCATTACCACCCTCTCGTAAAACAGCCAAAGCTGATTCAGATGCCAACGAATGTGGGGCAACTGCCATACCCCGAATGCCCCACTTTGCCTGCATTAAAATCCCCTTAATTATTTTTTAACATTGATAAATTTACTTACTTTCGCGTAATTGTCGCTCAATCTCCGAACTTGAATCTACTATATTTTCGTTTTGTTGAACTCCCTCAAGTGGATCAATGGATGGCGCATTACTGTCGATGATCGCAGTTGGTTTATCAACAAAATAAGTTACCGTTTCGGGAACAAAGATAATGATAGCAACCAAAATCAGTTGTAGTCCAACCCAAGGAAGCGCTCCCCAATAGATATCTGAGCTTTTGACAGAACTGGGGGCAACTCCGCGAAGATAAAAAAGGGCAAAACCAAATGGCGGATGCATAAATGAGGTTTGCATGTTAGCGCCTAATAAAACTCCAAACCAAATGAGGTCGATCCCTAATTTTTGCGCAACTGGAGCTAATAAAGGAATAATGATGAAGGCAATTTCAAAATAATCTAAAAAAAATGCTAAAAAGAAAACAAATAAATTAACTACGATTAAAAATCCAACTTGACCACCGGGTAAGTTCGACAGGAGATTTTCAATCCACAAATCACCATCAACCCCTCGAAAAGCTAAGCCAAAAACTGTTGAGCCAATCAGAATAAAAATCACCATTGCATTAATGCGCATGGTTGAGGTCATGGCCTGCCAAATTAAATCTTTTTGTAAACGTTGATTAAGCGCCGCTAAAAAAAGAGCTCCAACTGAACCCATGGCTCCACCTTCTGTAGGGGTTGCTAGACCCATCAAGATGGTACCTAGCACTAAGAATATGAGTGCAAGTGAAGGAATAATCCCCCACAAAATACGTTTGATCAAGATGAAATTAATGGGGGGGCGTGCTTCTTTTGGTAATGCGGGGACATCTTGAGGGCGAACAATCGACAGAATGAAAATAAATAAACAAAATAACAGTACCTGAATAATGGATGGGCCAATTGCTCCGGCATACATATCGCCTACTGACTTACCTAATTGATCGGCCAAGATGATTAAGACTAATGACGGGGGAATTAACTGGGTAATGGTTCCGGATGCGGCAATCACGCCAGTTGCAACTTTTGGGTTATAGCCATAACGTAACATGATCGGTAATGAAATTAAACCCATCGCGATGACGGAGGCAGCCACTGTTCCAGTAATCGCTCCTAAAACAGCGCCAACGATGATAACGGCGTAAGCCAGTCCACCACGAACTGGTCCAAAAAGTTGTCCAAGTCCTTCTAAAAGGTCCTCTGCTAAACCACATTTCTCTAAGATGGCTCCCATGAAAGTGAAAAAAGGAATTGAGAGAAGTAAATCATTCGAGAGAATCCCAAATACGCGATCTGGCAAGGCTTGTAAAAAAGTTGGTTGGAAAAAACCAAGCTCAATTCCAATAAACGAAAAAAATAAGCCCACAGCCCCAAGTGAAAATGCTGCTGGATAACCAATTAATAGAAAAAATATTAAGCCCCCAAACATCAATGGGGCCATTAATTCGTGATTGATCATTGCAAGGGTCTTTCGTACTTGGGATCGATTTTAATCAACCCGATAATCGCTGCGTATCGTTTAATAATTTCTGAAATACCTTGCAGGGTCAACATGAAAAAGCCCAAGGTGATCATTCCTCTGGCTGGCCAACGTATTAACCCCCCTGGGTTACTCGAGACTTCGTGTTGTAGCAGGGATGTTATAAAAAATTGCCATGAATACCAACCGATAATGATCGTCATAGGCAAAAAGAAAATAAAGCCCCCAATAAAATCCAGCCAAAGCCGAAATCTATTGGGGTATAAAGCGTAAAACACATCTACCCGTACATGCTCATTGAGGCGAAAGGTGGTCGCTGCTCCTAGCATTACCATGCCAGTGAACATATACCACTGAACTTCTAACCACCCGTTTGAACTGATGTTTAATCCATAACGGATTAACGCATTACCGGCACTAACTAAAACTGAAATTAAGACCATCCAACTGGCTAAAACACCAAAACGATCATTTAATTGATCAACATATTGTGAAAAAATTAAAAATTGTTTTGGCATAAAAAGACGGCAGTAGATGACTTATTTCACTGGATTAGAAAGCATAAAACCGAGTAAGGTCTGCTCTGCAACTTTGTTCCACAAGAATTGATCATTACGGAATTTTTTCCAGGGTTCATAAATCTTCTTAAAGGAAGGATTTTTAGCTGCCTCTTCTTCGTATAACTCAAAAGCTGTTTTTTGAGCAGCTTTCATGATTTCAGGGGAGTACGAAAATAACTTGACACCGTTTTTAACCAAACTTTGTAAAGCTATCGGATTTTTATAGTCATACTCTGACATCATATCGATATTGCACTCAGCACAAGCAGATGCAAAGGCCTCTTGATATTGTTTTGGCAGTTTTTCCCATTCTTTTATATTGACATACATGGAGTACATGGAGCATGCTTCCCACCAACCTGGGTAATAGTAATTAGGTGCAATTTTATAAAACCCTAACTTTTCGTCGTCATAAGGCCCAACCCATTCAGCCGCATCAATCACTCCTTTTTCCAGGGCAGGATAAATATCGCCACCTGCGATTTGTTGGGGGATAGCACCTAATCTTGCCATGACCTCTCCGCCTAAACCAGCGATGCGCATTTTAAGACCCTTCAAATCAGCAACTGTTTTGACGGGTTTTTTAAACCATCCACCCATCTGCGTTCCAGTATTACCCGCTGGAAAAGAAATAATGTTGTAGTCGTTTAAAAATTCACGTTGGAGTTTCAAGCCCCCACCCCAGTACATCCAAGCATTTTGCATCCTCTGGTTCATGCCAAAAGGTACAGTTGTATCAAAAGCAAAGGTCTTGTTTTTACCAACAAAGTAGTATCCAGCTGTATGGGTACACTCAACGGTTCCCTGTTGAACTGCATCAACTGTTCCAAAGGCAGGTACGATTTCTCCAGCGCCAAAAATACGAATTTGAAATTTACCATTGGTTAATTCAGAAACACGTTTAGAAATAAATTCGCCGCCTCCAAAAATAGTGTCTAGGCTTTTCGGAAAGCTCGAGGCACAACGCCATCTAATTTCAGGTAAAGATTGGGCAATCGCAGGTGCGGCAATGGCGCCAGCAGTTACACCAATAGCAGATTTGCTTAAAAAGTCACGTCGTTTCATTGAAGTCTCCTAGGCAATAAAAAAATAAAGAATATTTTCTAATTTAAATTGTCACTAAGAGTAAACTTCTAACTTTTGCCCTAATTGAATGCATTTGCACCTTTTTTGGTGCATGGCATTATCTACAGAAAAACATGTGCAGAAACTTGACGAACTTTTAGAAGTTTTTTAAGAAATTCGAGTGGGCTAGAAATATCCGGCTACTAAAAGCATTGCAACTTGTAACCCTCAAATAAAAACCCCCACTACAACGAAGTTGGTATTTTCATTTCTGGTGGGCCGTCAGGGACTTGAACCCTGAACATATCCTTTAAAGATTTTCGTGGATATTTTGAACGGTGGACAAAAGAGTCAATAGTTAGTACAAAATTTAAAGGTAAGCGATGATCAGTGATTAGTGAAATTAAAAGAGCCTCTCACTAAGTGTAGGCCCTTCCTCAGTATTACCAAAATACAGCGAAACCACATTGCAATGGTCCTATTTTTTTGTACGATTAACAATTTCGGTAATGGACTGTGTCGTCTCATTGACTATTCGAGTTACATTAATTGCAGTAAGACGACCATTCCTTTTTAGGATACGACCATCAATCACTACGGTATCGATGTTTTCAGGGCGAACTGCTTCTACAATCAGATGGGCCGGATCTTCTGCAAACATTCCAATATTTATGGCATTCATATTGATCATAATCATGTCCGCATTTTTCCCCGGCGTGATTGAACCAATCTGATCTCCCATATTCAGCGACTGCGCACCTTCAATAGTCGCCAATCTCAAGAGCTTCCGCGGCGTTATCGCAAGTTCGTTTTTCGTACGTCCAGCTTCAAGCATCTGGAAAAGTTTCATCACGGAGAATATGTCAGATGTTCCTGCCAGCGAGTTGGAATCAATGCCAATACCAACTTTTGCCCCACTATTTATGAAATCTGAGAGATTTGTCAGGCCATAACCTACCCGCAATTCTGTAATGGGTGTCAGTGCAATCGAGGATCCTGCGTCCGCAGCAATTTTGATCTGTTCCGGCGGTAGATTACTCATATGAATGAGTTGTAAATCCTTGCCTAGGAACTTACCATCGATTAGTGATTGAAACTGCCTTTGAGCTTGGTTACCGCTAACATGGGTAGAAATTGGCAATCCTAGGCGCCGTGCAGTATCTATTTCCTCTCTTGCAATCGACAAAGAGGGACTTGGCATCTCACCTGGAAGAGGCGTCATAATCCCTAACGGTCCCCGCCATGCCAAGCCCAGAGTGATTGGCGCATCACCAACAAATGCTGACCAGGAGGTTGCCATTTTTTGCATCAACGCAAGATCAATCGATTCTGTTGGCTTCATGATGGTGGTAGCCCCATAAAGAAAGCGCGCACGAAGTCCGGTTTCTGCTATTCCTTTCAGACTTTCACGGACGAATTCCTCTCCACGAGCGTTGTGGTTGAAATCCATCACCATCGTAATTCCGGAATAAACTGCTTCGGCAGCGCCCATTCTGGTTCCGTAATACATGTCACGAGCTTGGAATCCATCCCCAAGAGTATTGCGTGTCCGAAAATAGATTTTTTCAGGCGTGTCCCCAAAATTTCCACGCATCTGGGTAGTCCACAAATGGGTATGAGAATCAATCAAGCCGGGCATTAGCACCATGCCTTTACCCGGAATAATCTTCGCGCTTCCGGCATTCAGGCCTTCACCAACAGCAATAATCTTTCCGTTAGAGAAGTGAACATCACCACGCTTAATGTCGCCAAGCTGGTCATCCATGGTCATAACGTAAGCTCCACGAATAACAAAATCTCCACGAGCCGGCAGTTTTGTAACTGCCAACCTCGCCCCAATCTTTTCGTTTTGTGCAGTTGCTACCCCAGTAAATACCCCAGTTGCGGCTATTGCAATACTAAAAATGAAACATTTAATTTTTTTGTTTTGAAATTTCATTTGTCTTGTCTCCTGGTTATGATTTGTACTTACTTATTTCTTGGCTTTATTTTTCGTCTTATACCCTTTTACCTTCCAACTTAGTCAGGTGCCTTCTATCCTCAATAACTTCAACTGATAATGTTCTATCAGGAACTTAGCTCGGTATTGCCTTATGAATTTCTTTACTTAGGATTTCACAAAATTTGAAGCCCTTCACACAACGACTTTCGTCATTTGGTGCAAAATTTTCTATGAGTCTTATGTTTTTTCTGATTTTAATTTTAATCCTGAGTTTTTTGATTGCTGTAGGATGAGTCCTTGAGTAAAGTCTGGATCACCATATTCAGAATTCATTAACGATTGTAGGTGGTCCCTTGCAGAATTTGATAGAGGCATAGACATTTCAAGTTCTTTAGCTAAATCTAAGCCCAAATCCATATCTTTTCGCATTAAAAAAGGAGAAAAGCCTTCGGCTTGATTCATTTCTACCCAAGATTTAGTTCTTCCTCGAGTAAATTGGGAGCCCAAGGCACTGTTGTTCAAAAATGCCAAAAAATCTTGTCGAGTTAGTCCGGCTTTTTGTGCCAAAGTAATGACCTCTGCCAAAGATTGACTAATCGCCCCTAACCAAACATTGTGGCAAATTTTGGCTACTCGTGCTAACTCGCCCTCCCCAACATAATTTGCTGATTTACCTATTGCTAATAATAGTGGCTTTATATGCTCAAAAGTTTCTGTTGGGCCAGAACTCACAAAAGTTGTATTACCACTCTCAACAACTTCTGGATTTCCACTTGGGGGGGATGCAATAAACATAACACCCAATGTAGCTAATCGCTCCCTTATTTCAGATGACATCTCTACAGAAATACTTGAACACTCTACAATAATTCGAGGAAATGATGTTTGATTCTTTTTGAACAATCCTTCATCTCCAAACAAGACCTCGTGAACAACATCTCCGGTTGATAACATGGTAAATACAACTTCGCAATCATTGAGATCATGAACGTGATTTGCCACCTTGACACCCATTGCACGAAAAGGTTCAACTTTTGCAATGGAACGATTGAAAACAGTGAGGTCAACGCCAGCTCGGCAAAGGTGCCGAGCCATCACAGATCCCATGTTACCTAAACCAATCCATCCAACTTTGCCTTTAAAAAGCGTTACATTTGAATTTGTATTCATCTAATCATTTTCCTGAAAAAATTTACTAATTAATCTTGAGACTTTATATTTGCCATATTGACGAGAGCCTGAGTAATACGAAACTCCTCCTCTAATCCTTTATTAAACTCAGCTACTGACTGTGTCATTGGTTCAGCACCAAGTCTAGAGAAAATAGCTTTAACCTCTTGTGACTGAAGCGCAGCATTCGCTTCCATATTGAGTTTTTCAAGAATGTCTTTCGGCGTTTTAGCTGGCGCAAACAATGCTACCCAAAAATTTAGTGCAGAACCGGGTACACCAGCTTCTTCGGTAGTCGGTAAGTTAGGAAATAAACTAGATCGATTTTTAGAACCTACTGCTAAAGCTCGGAGCTTTCCTTCCTTTATCAAATTGATTACCGTTACACCGGGAGCAAAATACCAATCTAAGCGACCTGAAATAATTTCTGTAATAGCCTCTGGTGATCCCTTTAATGGGATGTGTTCTGCAACGATATTGGCTGCAATTCTAAATTTTTCTGCGCTTAAATGAGTCCCTGTCCCACTTCCAGCAGAAGCATAATTCAATTGACCAGGTCTAGCCTTCGCAGCTGCTACTAAATCACCCACAGTTTTAAATGGCGAACTAGCTGACACAACTAAAATATTTGGCATACTTGCTAAAGGTGTAACCCCGACGAAATCCCCCACTCCATCGTAGGGTAAGTTTTTATAAAGATAGGGGTTTGCTGTTTGTGCTGTTGAATTTGCGAGAAGTGTGTATCCGTCTGGTAAAGATTTAGCTACTATAGATGCGCCAATTGTTGTGCCAGCACCAGGGCGATTATCTATAAGAAGAGTTTGCCCTAGATTTGATCTCATTTTTTCTGCCACAGCGCGCACTACTGTATCTGTAGCACTGCCAGCTGTTATTGGTACCACAACACGAATCTGCTTTGCTGGAAATGAATTGATGCTCTGTGCAAGAACACTACCTACTGTTAGTGATAATAATAAAATACCCATCTTGAATAGATTCATTTTTTCATCTCCAGTTCATTTATTAGACAATGATGCAATATTCTTCATTCATTTAGAAATTCAAATACTTGCAAAGCCCGCCATAATCTTAACTACTTATCGAAGTTATTTTTACGACCTTGACGAACATAGTCCGTAATATTCTTAATATGATCTCGACCATGCATACCTCTGTTCTTGGCTAGGTGCCCAAACATTTGAATACCAAAGCCTCCATCCAAATCATTTGTAATTCTCTGACGCCATGGTCTACGAACAATTTGTGTAGATAATCTTCGAGTTGTTCGTGGTTGAGTCATGATGTGGTCAGCAATCTGATAAGCACGATCTATCAGATTTTTACGAGGCACGACTTCATTAACCATGCCGTACTCAAGAGCTTTTTGAGCCGTAATTGCTTCGCCAGTTAGCAATGCATAAGCAGCACGTTTTACTCCCAATAGTTCTATAAAACAACTATGAATGCCATCACCAGGAACTGAGCCAATGTCATAATGCAAATCAAACAAAGTTGCTTCTTCTGCACAAAGAGTAATGTCACACATTAAGCAAATTTCACTATGAAAAGCTGGGCCATTAAGTAATCCAATGGTTGGAATCTCCAGATCGTTTATGAGTGAACTAACATTAATTCGACCATCTTTGTAAGCATATTCATATGCCCAATAGTCAAGATTTTCTTCTTCAAGTTTAAAGCCCTCTGGATCCGAATCCATCATAAAGTCTTCACCAGAACCAGTTAGAATCATGATTTCGTTTTCTGGATCTGCCCCAACCGTTTTTAGCATTTGCCCTAAAGATCGATGATTTTCTACGCTCAACTGAATTGAGCCACCACGAGTATGCGCCTGAACTAAAATAACACCATCTTCACGACGCTCCATTTTATAAAAGTCTTTAAAAAACTCTTTGTATTCATCAAACTTGGGGGTTGGTAGAAACTGTTGCAATGACATGATTGTTCTCCTTTAATTATTTATTAAAAATTACACTGTATCGACACTATCGAAAGACAAAAAATTGACTAAACCGGAGCATATTTTCCAGTAATAATTTGCTGAGGTGGTGCTTGTGGTGACTTGCCGTTTAAACCTGACTTCGCCCATGCTGAGTCAATCAACTTTTGAACACCTAGCTGATACTTTTCAAACAAAAATTCTCTACTACCAGACTCAGCAAAAGTGTCTTGTAAGCCAAGTCTTATCAAAGGAACACCCAAACCTTTTTCAGCCATTGCTTCTGCAACAGCAGATCCAAGTCCACCAATGACAGAATGATTTTCAACTGTCATAACAAAGTTTTTAGTCCCAATAGCACTTAATATGGTTTCTTTGTCTAGTGGTTTTATCACTGGACAATTCACAAAAGAAAGTTTTAGGCCAGCCTCAGAAAGGGTTTTAACAGCAGATATTGCTGCAGGAACCATCATGCCCGAGGCAATAATACAACCGTCATTTCCTTGAATCAAATGATGAGCTCTGGATAAACTAAATTGATGACTTTTATCAAAAATTATTGGAATTTCACCACGCTTAAGACGCAAGTAAACAGGTCCTTGATGCTCTGCTACCGCGGTCACAGCTTGTGTAATTTCTTCTGCATCAGCAAGATCAACTACAGTCATATTTGGTAATGCCCTCATTAATGCAATATCATCAATTGCTTGATGACTAGGCCCCCCCGGGCTTGAGATACCTGGCATAAAGCCAACTATCTTCACGTTTAAGTTGGGGTATGCAACTGCCATAGCAATTTGGTCATAACATCTTCGAGTAGTAAAGACTCCAAAACTATTAATGAAAACAGTCTTACCTGCACGCGCCATACCGCCTGCAATGCCGACCATATTAGCTTCCGCCATTCCTACATTGATGAAACGATCGGGTAACTCATCACGAATGAGATCTGTTTCTGTTTGCCGGGTCAAATCAGCACCCAAACAAAATATGTTGGGATTCCTCTTCGCTAACTCAAGAAGAGCTAAACCGTAGGGCTTAAGAGCAATCTCATATGGCGAATCAAACATACTCTTCCTCTAGTTGTGAAAGAATGCCACTAACCATCTCAGGATCAAGTTTAATAAAGTGCGCATCAACGGTATCAGGTATTGCTCGCATGTGGCCCGCTATTTTTGTACGCGCTATGATGATGAGTGGTTGGTCATTTTTAGATGCATTCATTGCTTTAGTAAGTTCTTCAATATTGTGTCCATCAACTTCCTCAACATGCCATCCAAAAGAACGCCATTTATCAGCAAGTGGTTCTATCGTCGTAACGAACTCGACACTGCCATCTACCTGTGAATTATTTGCATCAAGTAAAACCGTTAAGTTTCCCACTTTATGATGGGCTGCAAACATGGCAGCTTCCCAAATTTGCCCTTCTTCCATTTCGCCATCACTCAAAAAAACATAGGTATGACGATGTTTCTTTTCTTCATTAGCCACTAAAGCTAAACCAATGCCACCAGATAATCCTTGACCCAGAGATCCACAATTTAGATCAATTAGAGGTGTCCTCTCGGTGCTAATTGCTTCTAAAATAGAGCCGTCAGCACCATAACTTGAAAGTTCCTCTTTTTTAATCCAACCAAGTTCTGCAGCGACTGCATAAAAAACAACTACGTAATGTCCGGGGGAAAGAACGAAGCGATCATGGCCAAGTTTGAAGCGATTATTACCAAATATCGATGCAAATATTTCAGCAGCAGACATCGCTTGCCCCAAATAACCAAAACCTTGGATTGCGACCATATGGGTCGCATGGAATCTAATCCTATTAGCAAGTTTTGCTAAGGTATTTGTATCGATATGCATTTGGGTCATCATAAAACCTTTTAATAATCAATTTAAGAAATTGAATAAATTTCTAATATAAATATATTAACCATTTAGACACTCTATTGAACTGGACAAATCAACTCAATGACTGGAATATTTTATAAATTTATCTAGCATAATTCTTTACTAGATCTAAATCTTCCTGGAGAGCAACCAACAATTTTTCGAAAACGTCTGGAAAAATAATCAGCATCTTCAAAGCCAACCGCTTCAGCTACTTGTGAGACATTTAAACTGCTATAAGTTAATAAATCTGATGCTTTAATGATTCTTAACTCAGTGACCAACTCTACAAAAGTTTGACCTGTTTCCTGCCTTAGAAGGGATGTTAAGTAGTTGGGTGTTACAGCAGTTGCCTGAGCAACTTCAGAGAGTGTCACCCTCCGGCTCAAGTTATTTTCAATAAAGGTGACTGCTTTTTTTACATAACCATTTGCTCGTCCATTTTTTGCAAATTTCTTTAACTGAGGGTCATTGTACAAATCGTGTATTTTGATAACCTCGCACAAAAAAACGGATAGCAAGGATTTTGCAAGAATATCAGAACAAATAGTTTCTTCTTCATAACATTGATTCAATTTTTTTAACATTGATTCAAATTCAGAGATATACCTTAAAGGTATACGAAACTCTCGTGTACCCTGTAAAAGAAAGGGCATAAGCTCTGGCGCTTTATAAAGAAATTGTGCATCCAAAATATCGCAATGCCTAAGCTCAGGATGCAAAAATCCAAGATCAAAATAAAGTAAATAACATCGATCCATTTGTTCAAGAAAAATTTCATGGGCAAGCATCGGTGAAACAAAAATTAACGTTCCAGGAAAAATACTCATCGTCTTTGAAGCAATAAATTGTTCTTTACCACCATCGGGGAAAAAAAGAATTTCAAAGTAGGAATGCCGATGTGCTCCTACAGAACCAAATCTTTCAGATGATCTTCTAATACCAAATCTTGGCGAAGAGGTTTGAGGTGGCACAAAAGAACGCACCGGAACGATAGAATTAGTAGATATCATCGAAGATTAACTTATCAAACTTGATTAAAAATTTTCATTCATTTTTATAGAGGTAGTGTGAATGTGTCTCCATCTTTTTTACATATTATTACTAAAAAAGAAAAAAATAAAGTTCCATCCATCGTATTACTAATCTTGTTTTTTTAATACTTAACTCAATAACTAGGATAAACACCTATTTCATTGTGGGGAGGAATAATTAATATGAATAAAAAACAATGGAGACAGTAATGACCCAAATATCAATTAATGATAAGAAGATTAATATCGCCGCTGAATCTGATACACCGCTTCTTTGGCTAATTAGAGAACAAATAGGCTTAACTGGAACGAAGTTTGGTTGTGGAATTGCACAATGTGGTGCTTGTTCAATACATATTAATGGTAATTTGATGAGGTCGTGTGTATACACTTTTGGAATGCTCAAAGATGGCGATAAGATCACTACGATAGAGGGACTTTCACCAACTTCTTCTCACCCTGTCCAACAAGCTTGGGCTAAAGTTGATGTGCCACAATGCGGATATTGTCAATCTGGTCAAATTATGGCCGCATCTGCTTTACTGAAAAGAAAACCAAATCCAACAGATGCAGATATTGATAATGAAATGACGAATATTTGTCGCTGTGGAACATATCCACGAATTCGAGAAGCAATTCATGAGGCGGTTAACATTGCAAAAAATATTAGTAAAGCTTGAGGAAAAATATGACTATTGAAAATATTGACTTACAATCGCCTCAAAGAAGAAACCTACTAAAGTCCACTGCTATTGTTGGTGGTGGTTTTATATTTGGTTTTCATATTCCCTTTCAGGCATCTGCGGCAGAAAATACTCCTACTGAGTTAAATGCTTGGGTGGTTGTTAAGCCTGATGACACTTGTGTTATTCGTATTGCTCGAACAGAGATGGGGCAAGGAACTCTTACTGGGCTTGCTCAATTAGTTGCCGAAGAACTAGAATGTGATTGGTCAAAAGTTCAAACTGAGAGAGTTTCACCACAAGAAAACTTGGCTCGTAAAAATGCATGGGGGCAAATGTTGACTGTCGGTAGCTTCGGCATCCGCTTTTCGCATGATTATGTAAGGCGTGGTGGTGCTGCGGCAAGAATCTGTCTAATGCAAGCAGCAGCAAATCAATGGCAAGTACCTTTAAATGAATTATCCGTTAATAAGGGTATTATTTCTCACTCTGCAAGTAAACGTTCTATCTCATACGGAAAAATTGCAGATGCTGCAGCAAAATTACCTGCTATTGATCCAAAAACTATTGTTTTAAAGGATCCTAAAGATTGGAAGATTATAGGTAAATCACTTCCTCGCCTTGACACACTTGATAAATTAGACGGCTCAAAAACTTATGCAATTGATGTAAAACTTCCAGGTATGTTGAATGCAACATATAACTCTGCACCGGTTTTTGGTACAAAAATTACTAAGTTTGATGCCTCGCAAGCTAAGCAGATGCCTGGTGTTAAAGATGTTTTCGTCATTAATGATGAAGCTTTCAGCGTGGTTGCTGATACATGGTGGCATGCTAAAAAAGCAGCTGAAAAAGTTCAGGTATCTTGGGATGAAAGCGAGTTAGGATTAAAGTCAAGTTCGACCATTTCTTCATTTCTAAAAGAAGGACTTGAATCAGATCGAGATGTTTTTGTGTTTCGTAACGAGGGTAATGCCAAACAAGTTATCAATCAATCAGATAAAAAAATTGAAGCTTCCTATAGTGCACCTTTTTTAGCGCATGCCACGATGGAGCCCATGAATTGTGTTGCCTTAGTCACGGCAGATCGTGCTGAAATTTGGGTTCCAACACAAGATCCTGAGGGTGCCCAATTAGCCATGTCTAAAACTCTTGGACTACCGATGGAAAAATGTTTTGTTAATCGCTATGATCCAGGCGGAGGCTTTGGAAGAAGAGCGAGGGTTTCTGACTATGTTGTGAATGCAGTTGATATCGCTAGAAAAACACCTGGTATTCCTATCAAGATGATCTGGACTCGTGAAGAGGATATGACCCATGGTCAATATCGTCCTATTACTCAGGCAAAATTAAGTGCAGGACTTGATTCTAAGAATCAGTTAACTGGCTTACAAATACGAATTTCTGGTCAGTCTATCTACTCTTGGCGAAACCCTAGTGCAAATATGAAGGGTTTTAAAGATGAATTACAAGTTCAAGGGCTATTTGGTGACCCAGCAAGCGATCAACAACTTTGCTATAAATCTCCCGATGTTCTTGTCGAGTGGGCGATGCGAAATACTCATGTTCCAGTTGGTACATGGAGGGGTGTAAATGTTCCTCAAAATGCTTATTATGTAGAGTCTTTTATTGACGAAGTGGCTCGTGCAGCAAAAAAAGATCCTTACGAGTTTCGTAAAAGTCTTACGCACCACCCGAAACAGTTGGCTACTCTCAATTTAGCTGCTGAAAAAGCAGCATGGGGTAAACCTTTACCTAAAGGTGTCTTCAGAGGAATTGCTCAATTTATGAGTTACGGCACACATACAGCTGCAGTTGTAGAACTATCTGTTAATAAATCAACTGTAAAAGTTCATCGTGTTGTAATTGCTGTTGATTGTGGGCATATCGTTAATCCAAGTCAAGTTCAAGCTCAAATTGAGGGCTCTATTGTTTATGGATTAAGCGCTGTTCTATGGGGTGAATGTACTGTGGAACGTGGCAGAATAAAGCAAACCAACTTTGATAATTATCGCGTTTTGCGTTTAGAGGAAATGCCAAAAGTTGAAACTTACCTCCACTCTACTGGCGAAAAAATTTGGGGTGGTATTGGAGAGCCCACAATTGCTGTGGTTGCCCCAGCAGTTGTGAATGCTATCGCTGCTGCCACTGGTAAAACTGTCAGGGACTTACCCATTAAAAATCATACATTAACTTAGTAACCTAACTTATAAAGCTCTAAAGAAAAACCCTCACCATTTTTAGTGAGGGTTTTTTATTTGTGGGCCGTCAGGGACTTGAACCCCGGACCAAAGGATTATGAGAGCAGATACCCTAAATAGAACTCCATAGCATGCAGCTCTACAAGCGGTCATTGTAGGTGTGTAAGCAATTGTGTAGTGAATAAGTTAGCGTTGAACTTATAGAGGATATTTGATATACTTGTATAGCAAATTAAGGAGGCTTTATGCTTGCGATTAGGTTACCCGAAGACATTGAATTACGACTTGGCAATTTAGCCGCTAAAACTGGGCGGACTAAAACTTTTTATGCCCGCGAAGCAATTCTAGAATATTTAGATGATCTTGAAGATCTCTATTTGGCTGAGAAG
>Ga0136644_10001898_pt1 | contig 16269 bp, 11 predicted proteins | sample C_130820_EF_Meta_FD_94780 | JGI IMG/M metagenome (GOLD analysis project Ga0136644, IMG submission 94780) | Freshwater microbial communities from Lake Croche, Canada to study carbon cycling - C_130820_EF_MetaG (v2) (version 2) | ecosystem: Environmental > Aquatic > Freshwater > Lake | place... | reverse complement strand
TCGGTAGTCGCCAAATTTATGGGAATAAAATTAATAAGGTCAGTTGTCCAATTTAAATCAGGTATATCTTCAATTACCATTACGCCGCCTGAATTTAATAAAGGAAAATAATGAATAATAAATAATTCCATGCTTTCTTTAGTATGTGGACCATCATCAACCAAAATATCAAATGTAATATTGTTATCTACAAAGGTCTTCTTAATAAATTCTTCATTATATGCGTCAACTGACGTGTATAGTTTAATTCTGTCTTTATTCTTAATTTCATTATTTATTTTTGAAATATCATGAATATCTAATCCATAAATGGTAGAATTTGGAAAATAATCATGCCATAATTTTATGCTACCACCATTATCAAGATTTTCTTTTGGTTCGCCGATTCCAATTTCTAATACATTATTAACATTATATTTTTTTGTTTGGAATATTCTTTCGTAAGTATCAATATAAGAATGGCACGTATTTTTATCAGTTTTTGTATTATCAATCAAATCAATTAATTTGTACATAAATGTTATATACTAAAATAAATAACAATCTTTAAATTATAGTTCGTTAATAAATATAATTTCCATCTTTGTATTTGCAAGGTCTAATTCTTTAATATAGTTTCCCGCACAGCTTATAAAAATACATGTATTTTCAGTGCCATTTTTTAATAAGTCATCAAATGATGAGCATAATAAATTATAACCATAAGTGTACTTTCCTATTTTATTAGGCGAATTATCTAGAATTCCTGATAATTTCTTATAATTTAATCCAAGTGTAAATAAGGTTGAAGAATGAACGGACGTTGGCCAAATATATATGTGTTTATGCACATTGTTATTTATAAAATCATTCATTTTTTTAACAATATTGAAAACTCTATTAAAATAAATAATAATATTTTCTTTAAGGTACTCATTTGATAAATGTAATCCATTTATTTTACAAATGTTCTCATTAGAATCACTAATTTTATTAACAGTAGTTTGTTTATTTTTAATATCTAAAGGCATTGTTTTTGGGTTTCTTTTAAATTCTAAAAAAAGAGAATAATTATTATAGTCATACCTATTAGTTAGAAAAAATCCAAATGATTCAAAAAGTTTGAATAAAAATTGATGTTCTATTAAAAAAGTGTGTTCAGAGTTTAAATTAGTAAAAACAATATTTTTGACACTGTAATCAAAATCAGGATGACTTAAATAAATATATGTAATGTTTTCACTATTGACTAATTTATTTAAGACATCTATAGGTTTATAAAAATGTTCAAATACGTCAGACATTATAATGGTGTTTGAATTAATATTCGTCAAATCTACATTCTCAAAATAATCTTCAATAATATTAATGTTATGGTTATCACCTACAAACGCCGGTTCAATTATGTTATAGTTAGTATTCATATTATTTAATATTTCGTTTGCCAAAACACCATTGCATGAGCCTACTTCTATAATCCCATTTATATTTTTGTTTTTAGATATAAAGTTACTAAAAAGCTCATGTTTTTTATTCTTAGTTGAACCATAATTGTCAACATGATTAGTGTTATATATTATTGATAAGTCGCCAATATATTTATTTTGTGCTGAATTGCATTCATTACAAATCAATACATTATATGGCATAAAATAATTTTCTTTATTATTATCATTGTACATTCCAAGTGATAATGAGGACATATAATCATGGTCAAATAATGACGCAAGATTATTACTTTGACAAAATATGCATTTATCGCGTGTTTCATAGATAAAATTTAATAGTAATAATTTATTTGTAAAAGCACGTTTAATTTCAATATCTATGTTCTTATAAAACTGTTTTATAGTTTGAAATTCAGAATTACTAAAAATATAATGACCAGTTATTAATATTAATTCGTCTTTCTTATTTTTAAAATCAAAATCCCCGCTTATCCATTTTTTCCATTTTTCAGATTCATAGCACAAATCATATATTTTATCATAATGTTCCTGATTAGATTTAATAGAATCTAAAATAACCCTTGTCTCTATCATCCCAAATTCTGGTGCAATGTTAATGCATTCTAATCCCAATGACCTCTTTTTTTGAATAGTTTCCATAGAAACCCAATCACCATTGTGTTCTTTTGAAATTAAATTGTATCTATTAACAAGGTTTACCATTTCAGTTAATTTATTTTCATCAAAAATCCCGCTATTTTTTCCATTACATAAACTGTTGCCACATTGAACTACGCAATATTTTATTTTTTTGAATATATTTTCATCGATGCCATTTTTAATTGTAGTAATTATTGTTTCAAGTTCAACAACATTAAAGGGACGAATAGCTTCTTCTGTGCCTATTTCGTACAATATATTCGGATTAAGATTATAACAAAAATTTATTATATTAATTGTCCACAGAATACCATCATTCAAATCGGGGTATTTTTTCCAAGGATCTATATGTATAATATCAAAATATTTACAATCTTCTCGCAACGATTCGTATCCATCATCATCATATAAACCTTGTCCAGGACCAGAATGATCTCTTTCAATCTTAATATTAGAGTTTGATTTTTTAACGTATTCTGCAAATTCCGAAGTTGTCCAATTATTAACATATCCGCCAGTATACTCAATTTGCCTACGACTAGGTATAAATGTTATTTCGGTTTTAGGATGTTCTAGTGAATATTTAATAATTGTATCAACTTGGTTTTTAGACATTGCGCCAAAAAAATATTTCATTTATCTAAATATATATTAAATCATAATAAATATTTTAAAATGGTACGAACTGTTTTAATAACTACAAGTGGAATCGGTGACAGATTGAAATATTTTACTAAAAACACAAACAAATCTTTAGTAACAGTTGGTGATAAATATGCGATTTGTTATATTATTGATAACTATGACAATGATACTGAATTTATTGTAACAATAGGGTATTATGGAAATTATGTAAAAGAATTTTTATTGCTGGCATATCCTGAAAAACATTTTACTTTTGTTGAAATAGATATATTTTATGGTCCTGGATCAAGTCTTGGTTATTCAATGATCAAATCAATGCCTTTTTTACAGAAACCGTTTATTTTTCATTGCTGCGACGCAATCGTATTGGATAAAATTGAAATAAAAGACAATGACAAAAATATTTTATTTGTTTATCCATACAAAAATAGTGACCAGTATACAAATATTAAAGGTGCAAATAATAAGGTAATCGAAATAAATTCAAAAAAACATCTTGATTTCGATTATGTGTACAGTGGAATTGCATATATTTATAATTATTCTATGTTTTGGAATAATTTAAAACAATGTTATCAGTCTGATGCAAACAACTCTAGTTTAAGCGATGTTGATTCATTTAAATTAATGATTTCAGAAGTAGAAATAAATTATAGTGTTTTAAACAATTGGTACGATACTGGAAATATTGAAAGTTATTTGGAATTAAAAAAAGAAATAAAATCTAATTATTGTGTTATTGAAAAAAATTATGAATCTTTGTGTTTTTTAGGAAATAAAGTTATTAAATTTATAAATGATAAAGATATTAATAATAAAAGAATTATAAGAGGCAATTACTTGTATCCATTAACACCCAAAATACTAGGCCATTCAGATAATTTTATTAGTATGGAATACGTAAATGGAACGCTTATGTCAAATAATTATGAGGACGGATTTATTTATAATTTATTAGAATGGTCAAAAGAAAACTTGTGGAATGAACAAGTGATAAACAAAGAATTTATAATTTGTTGCAAAAATTTTTATATTAATAAAACATTAGACCGACTAAGTAAATTAACGTTACTGAAAAATGAAAAAAATATAATAAATGGATTAAATTGTAAAAATATAATAAATTTTATTAAACAAATTCCAGAAGAAACCTTTACTAACGAAATGTTTACAAAATTTCATGGTGATTTTATATTAGATAACATCATTAAAACTGGCGACTCTTATAAATTATTAGATTATAGACATGAATTTGATAATCAATTGTATTATGGTGATATTTATTACGATTTGGCCAAATTAAGACACAATTTGTTTTTTAATCATGACAATATATCAAATAATCTTTTTAGTATTGAATATAAAGATAATGAGGTAATTGTGGATTTAAAATGTAATTATTTTTTAATTCAACAATTGAATGATTATGATAAATTCGTTATCGAGAACAACTACGATTTAAATAAAATTAAAAAATTAACAGCAATAATTTGGTTAAATATGTCGCCTTTATATGATGGAAAATTAAGCGAATTCTTATTTTATTTCGGAAAATATAATCTCTTCGTTTCTATTTAAAGTTATATTATATTTTTAAAATATAATATGACAAGAAATATTTCGATTTTAGTATATACACATACAGAATATTCATTCATGTGGAAAGCAATGATACCTTTATTGCAAAAACATACTAAGGATATAGACATACATTGGTTATATGAGTCAACTGCAGATTCACAATTTATTAACAATACTGTTCCAGAAAGTTGGTTCAAACATACATATGATGAAAATTTAATATGGACAAAACGAGTAGGAAAAGCATTGGATGAGATAAATGATGATTATATTTTATTTTTACACGAAGACTGGTTGCCAATAGCAGATATTAAAAAAGATATTTTACACAATATGATAAAGTTTATGAACGAACAGTCATGTGGATTTTTATTAAGTTTTTCTCATATAAGCAGAACAAAAATACAACCTGGAATTTTTACTGGTTATAAAGATTACTTCTATTATACTGAAGATAGTCACATATTTCAACCAGGAATATGGGATAAAAATATTTTTATAAATTTTTGTAGCGATTTAAATAAAACAAAACATCAAAACGAAGACCCCGAATGTTTACATTACATGTCTAATAAAAATTGCATGTCTGTGCAAAATAAAGAAACAGTATTGTCATTAAGAACAACAAATTCATTATTTTTTCCACACATGCATGCATTAAGTGAAGGTCTTTGGAACTTTACAAAATACCCAACATTAAAAGAATTATTAGAAACGTTTGGGATTGATACGAATTCGAGGGGAATTCATAGTTGGTGGGAATTAGATACGCAATAATAATTTTTAAGTTCTATTATAATTATCTTGCAATCTAATAACATCCCATAATTCATTAGTAGACGATTCAATATATAATGAATCTTCTACTGCTTCCATGCGGTGTATAGTATATGGTTTAATTGTTATTGTATTACCAAAAACATATTCTTTTACAGTAAGAGTTTCCAATGTATCACCTATATATATATTTAATTTACCAGATAAAACAACAATAGTTTCTGTTTTCAATTCATGATATTGAATACTACATGCGTTTCCCTTCTTCATAAATAATTTTTTCACAACATATTTATCATTACACTCAATTAATTCTTCAAAACCCCATGGTTTTTCTATTTTTGTGAATAGTAAACTATCACTTATGGTGACATTCTTTGATGTTAAACTAACATTTTCCATACCACCGTTTCTTACCAAATTGATAGCGTATGCTGTATTTTCAGGTGAATTTTCTTTTTTATCATTTATTAATATTCTTTTTCCGTTTGTTAATCCCATTACGAGTTGATCGAAAATAATACCATTTTTTAGTAACTCTTCCTCTGTTTTTTTACGCAGACATTCTTTTCTTCCCGTGGTTAATATTATTTTATAATTTAGTTTTTCCCATTCTTTAATATTTTTTATAACGCCCTTTAACGGTAGAGCTGAATCATTATAAATAGAGCATATATCACCAGTATGTTTTAAAAGAGATCCGTCTATATCGCAAAAAACTGTCTTTGGAGCATCCATATGAGTTTATATAATTTTATTATTAAAATTTCTTTTAAGTTTTAATTACAATTCAATATAAAAAATTAAATTGTAATTAATTAATGTGTGAAATATTTAATTACATCAATAATGATAAAATAAATCATGTCGATAATTATGAAGGAAAAATTATAATATATAATTTTAAAAATATTTTATTTAGAACACAAATATCAAGCATTTTAAATTTTCATACACCATTAGGCGTAACAGAAGATAATAAAATAATAAGTATAACTAATAAACAATTATCGTTTTTAATAAAAAAATATGTTCATTTTATAAGTAATAAATATGCAGAAGAATTAAAAAATACTTATGAAAATATAATGAAGACCAATTATAATGAAATAATAAACGAAGAAGTTTTTTTATTTTTTGATTACGAATCTATAAGTGGAACCGGGCATAGTTATGATTTAATGTTTTATTTAATTTATATTTATAAACTTAATAATTTAAATTGCAAATTATTAGTGGTAACATCGGAAAATAAATATTACAATTCAACGTTAACATTAATAAAAAATTTATTAAAAATAGAATATATTTTTATTGATCCGGACAAAACATATTTAATAAAAAATTTTAATTGCGCGCGAAGTTATCAAAATGTATTTTTCCATGAAGTAAAAGAATTTATAAACAAAAATATAATAGATCCTATAATTGAACATTATGATAAACTCAATACAAAATTTTATAAAAATATTATTAAATTAAAATATAAAAATTCAAGCACACTTTGTAGAGATAATGATAATTTTTATAAGACGACATCTTTTGAAAACTTTTTAGTAAACAATAACGTTTATGATTTAAACACGATTGACGACAATGAAGAATTAAAAATATACTTAGTAAATAAAGCAGAAACAATAACAGTTAATTGGGGAAGCGCGTATATTATTAATATAAACTATTATTTAAAAAACACTATAAAAAAAAAAATTAGTGTTGTAATTCAAAATAATATTGGAAGTACTGTAATGTTACAGCCTATTAGCAATAATATTTTTAAACAGCATATGCCGGGTTATTATTGTGCAAATATTATGGATCAAGTATATAATACATGGGAATTTAGTGGTGAAGTGTTAAATAATGTGATAGACATAGATGATTACATATTAAAAACTAAAATACAATTCTCTACCGTACCTATGTAAATGTCTCTCATAACAACTGATTCCACAATCCCACATTAAAAAATGCAGTTTTGTCTTTTCATAACATATCCAAAATTCTTGATTATGCCGAATACTATTCAATGGATTAGGATATTGCGCCAAATTATTAAACTCATTTGGTGATGGTAAATTTACCAAATAACATGATTTCGCCCACCAAAAATTTCCTGAATAGTGCAAAACTGGTTCATTTCTTAGATCTACGCCACAAGTATCATATTCTATTAAATGGTTAAAACATTCGCGCCATTTGATGACATTAAAATAAAGCATATATTCAATTTGATCTTCTATGCATAAATTTATTTCCTTACCGACATTTTTTGTATGCAAATACAATACATTACAATTACCATTCTTATTACAAAAATCATACATAAATTGAAGAGTAGGAAGCTCATAGTCTAGTAAGTTATTTGAAACTCTTACCATTTTTATTTTTTCATGTCCGTTATATTTTGATAATTCGGCATTAGTTATTGGAATATCACTATTCCCAACAAAACAAATAAATAAATTATCTATATTATCTAATAATCCGCTTTTGTAAATAGAATCTAAATATTGCATTATTCGTTCATCACACCGTTCTAAAATGGCAGCATGTATAAAAATATTATTTTTCATATAATATTTATATTATAAATTAAATTGTATTTAAACGTAAACATATAAAAAATATATAAATGAAGCTATCTATTCATTATTTAACCGATGATCGTAGACATTATACCTTTCCTGAATTTATCAATATGCTAAATGAGTCAAAAAAAAAAGAGGATTGGATTTTATTAATTTTAACAAGTAGCGACGATGAAGAATTTTACGTAAATGAATTAAAACGCGTAAATATAAATTCACATATAGTTCGAGTGCCAAACGATAATAATTATTTGGTAAAAGTAGACTTTGCCATAAAATTTGCAAAACATAATAACATTCCGTATATGATGAAATGTGATAATGATATATTTTTAAAGTCGCAAACATTAGATTATATGATTGATAATTTAGAATTGTTAAACGAGTCAAAGCATTTAACACTAGGTCCTGTTTTAACAAGCGGAATACCAGGGATAGAGTATTTTTGCGAAGAGTTTCTTGATCTAGAATCACAAACCATTTTAAAAAATATGTTTTTAAACACTTGCTTTTACAATAGAGATGGTGCAGTTTATGAAAGTTTAAATAAACACACAATTGAAGCAAAAGAATGGAATTCAACGGATTATTTTAACAGTGTCAAAAATTTAGAACATCATTATAAAGGCGTTCATCCAATAAGAATAAATGAAAACGCAATACATTTTTTAAATAATTACATCATAAACAACAAAGAAAGATTTATGCAAGATTATGAGTTAGATATTATAAAAAACAATAACGCACCTTACTTGTGCAATAGTATTTTTTGCATAAGAACAGATATGTATGAAAAAGTAGTATACAACAACGAGTTATATGTCGATTCTTTTGAGGAAGTTCCGTTGAATAAACATTGTTGGAATAATAACATGAATCATTTGTTTGTAAAGAATGGTTTTGCCATTCATATGTATTATAATTGGACACCTGGGCATATTAATCACGAGAAACAATTTTGCAATAGGTTTTTCTCAAACTAATAAAAGAATTACATAATTTAAAAAATTGAATATTAATCTAATTTAAATTGCTGTGTATAACTAAACAAATGTATCAATCACTTTGTATTCCACGGATGGAATCAAGTATATCAAAAGATTACATATACAAAACGCTATGTAATCTTAAAATGGGAAATATAATAAACATAGTGGAAATGCCTTTAAAAAACGACCCAACACACAAACGCGCAATTATTAGAATAAATTGGTATAAAACTATTGAATCATTGAATATACAAAAAACATTGCTAGAAAAAGGTTCTATCAAAATAGTATATAATATGCCATGGTATTGGAAAATTGTACCTAGTCATAGTCAGTAAAATCTATATATTTGTTAATAATAGGATTAATGGGTATAATATTTTTTTTTTGAAAACAATAAAACGTGCTATTTTTATTCTGGGCGTTAGTTATTTCTTTAGAAAATGCAGCATCAAGGTTATTATATGCGTTTTTATAACTATAAATTTCATTTTTAATTTTATCTTTAATGTCGTATAGAAATTCCAATCGATTGTTGTCTTTTAATTTAAAAACGTTACTATTGCTTATGTCTACAAGTTTCCATTTTTTTAATATATATTTAATTTCTTTGTTTACGTCTTTATATTTTGCAAGTAAACTTTTCTTATAATTATCAATCTTTTTAATGAATGAAAATATTTGAATGTTTGATATAAGTGGAAAAACACGTTTTGTTTCTTCGGGTATCATTATTTTATTGAATTCTTTTATCTCATTCATTTTTTTTTCAAATTCTTTAATCTTATGAAAAATTAAATGTCGTTTATCAATATCGTTTTCCATTAATAATAGTTTACTATTTGTTAGATCAAGAGAGGTTTCAAATTTATCAAAATGTATTTCTAATTGTAAATAGGATTCAATAGAAGATTCATATTTTAAATAGTTCATTAATGAAACTAAAAAAGCAATGGTTGCATTTATAGCAGATATTGCGCCAACACTCCAATGTTGACATTCAATAAACGGCGCTATAATTGTTACAATAGCTGGCAATAACAGTGCGGGAAACATTAACATGTTTAGTTTCCATTGTATAAGATTTTTTGATTGAGTGTATAAATGTTTTTGTCCTTTTACATACGTAATAAGAATATCAATTTCATTTGATAATATAGTGTCGCTTATATTATCATAGTATTTATCTAATGATCTTTCAATATTATAATAGTTATAATTAGTAGAATTTAATATATTGTTGTCAGTTTCACTATCACTACCACTTCCACTAATGCTATTTTCTTTACTTCCATAATTAGACATACTAAGTGGACTATTGCTTCGCACAAATGATTCTATATTTTTACTGTTGTGAATATCCATTTGTATTTTTCTTAAATCTTCATAGAATTTGTTAGTAAAATGGTTTGTAGTGTATTCAATTAGATTATCTTCTTCTTGTATATTTTCAATTTGAATTTCTTCGTTATTATGAATATCTATATTGTAAGTTGGCGATGGAATTGTTAATACCGCACTATATTCGCTAGAAGATGTTAATGAATCCGCTAGTATTGACATATCATTTTTTTCAAATTCATCGTTATTGTTTTCCATTTGTATATATTTACATTTAAAAAAATTGGGTATTAATAATATCAATAAACTATTTACAAAATCATGATACCAACAGAACAAAAATTGCATCGATTAAAAATACGTGAATTTAAAAAACAATGTAACCGTTTTTTGTTAACATCGCGCTTCAATAATGACACGTGGAATCAAAACGAACTTTATAGAACAAACAATAAAAATGTAGGATGTATTTATTGTTCACCAGATCCTGTTTCGCAGCAGATTCCATCAGAATCTATTATGTTCATATTAGAAATGAATAATGAAACAAATTATATTATGGGAATAGGAATGGTAAGAAACCGCCCTATTATAAATAAGCACCGAGTTTATGATAATGGAAATTATAACCGATACGTTTACACTGGAAGTATACGAATTGAAAGAAAAGATATGACTGAAGTGGAAGAACAAATCATGAAAGTGTTTGATATATTATGTTTTACAGGAAACACACATATGAAACGCGGACAAGGATTAAAATCATTTCCAGTAGATATGTTGTTGAGATGTAGTAAAAAAATGGATTTAGTACAATTTATAAGCGATATGTTTAAACAACGCATTAATAAAAAGTCTTTACCAGCATAAAAAATATAAATGGTGTTTATACAGTTACTATAAATATATTAATGGATTCAAAGAAAAATAATGAAGATTTATACAATATAGATACATATACTGACGAAGAATTGTATGAAATATTAGATTTAACAAAGAATCCGAGCGACAGAGAATTAGAAGCAAAAATTCTTTTTTTTATTCATAAATATTCAAAAATGAACACAAAGTCGTCAAAAAAACTCGCAAAATTTTTTGACGATATATATAACCATTTTTTTGAAAATGATGAATCAGATGATGAATCTGATATAGTTGAAGGATTTTCAGCCGGAGGTATGAGTTATGATGAGGCTAAATCTGCTGGAAATGTAGAAGTTGCTACTATGTTAAATACTAAATTTATAATGGGGAATAAAAATGATCCAAAATCTGCAGCTCTTCAACAAGATGCAAATGGAAATATTATTAACCCCACTAAACAGTATGTTCAACAAGAACAACAAGTAGCCCAATCTAGTGCTGTGTCGCCGGTAACTTTTACTAAAACTTTAGATTACGCAACTGGAAAACTTAATCCATTAATACAACAGACAATAAAACGCGTAGTAAGTATAGATAGCAAATATAGAGAAAACAAGCAAGAGATTTCTACTGATTTTACTTTTAATTTATCAGAAACATTAAAAGATGTAGTTTCATTAAAATTATATTCAATACAAGTTCCGTATACTTGGTACACAGTAAATAGTTTTTTTGGTGGAAATTTCTTTTATTTAAAAGGATATACTGCTGGAATTGATAATGATTATCACGATATGATAATAGATATATCTGCTGGTAATTATGATCAGCTTGGTTTAACAAATGCTATAAGTGCTGCAATAAATAGTAAAAAAAAAGTTTATAGTGACGTTAGTTTTGGAAACAGCAATTTATATGTGAATCCAAGTACATCTATAACACAAACTAGTTTTTATTTAAACAAATCATATGATGAAAATTCATATTACATAGATTTCGCAGATTGCGGCGTTTCGAGTGATTCTAGCGGCGTTCAAGTATCATTAGGTTATGCAAATAAAATTAATTATTTAAATACATTAATTTCTCAACAATTTAATACGGCTGCTGATCCTGGATTTTATCAAACAGGCAGATACAATATAATAGATAATTGCAATAATGTTATTAACATAGTGAAATATATTGGACCTGAAGAATGGATTGACATATCAACAAACATTCCTAGTAGAATAGACGTAAGTTTTAATTTAAAAATATTTGATCCAACAGATCCAAATGTAATTACATATACTGGAAAAAGTGCAAGTCGACAAAATATAACAGATGAATTAAATAGAGTAATTAAAGCAACTTCGTTTTTTAGCAGTGAGTCTGGTATTAAAGACCCTAGTTATAATAGTGATACAAATAATAATAATATTGATCATCATGAAAGTCCAGGTTGTTATCAATTTAAAATAAAACCAAATCGATTAACTACTAACGATATTTTGTATTCTAAAGTAATAATAAAATTTCCATACGAAGACCCAGACGCTCATAATAATATTTGGACTGGTGATCTAACTTCATGTTTTGGTTTTTATAATAGAGATGGTTCTTATTGGAATGAAGTAAATAATATTTTAAGCGAATCGCCTGTGGTTGCTGACAAAGGATCTTTTGTAGTTTCTGGCAATAATAGCAATTATATATCATTAACATGTTTTGAACCAGGGTTTGATAATTCAAAAAATAGTATAAATTTGTATATTTCTGGGAGTTCTATATACGGGTATTCATTGACTGAATATATCAAAGAAATAAATACAGCTATATCTTCAAATGCATATAGAGTATCCGACGGCGCATTAATAGAAAAAGGCGTAATAAGTAATTCTAATGCATTTAAAGATAATTTAGGATATTTTAATTTATATTTGGACGTAGAACAGTCTTTTAATGAGTCATCTTATGAAATTGATTTTAGAACATCGATAATTAATAATTATTTGAATTTGAATAGAACCAATACGACATTTTATAGAGTTATTAATGGAAACGTTTCTGTAACTGGCAACACCATAGTATTAAACAATGATGTTGGGAATAGTATTTATATTGCAAATACACCAAAAGGCAATAATATAAATATAGTCACTGGTTTATTAGGAAACATTACTACCAATGGAAATATATCAATAACGAGTGCAAATATAATATTAAATGGTAATTTATTGACAACTAATTATATAGCAACAACAATTAATTATGGCAATATTATTACAAAAAACAATAGTAATACTAAAATAATTGGTTCAACCAGTATGAACCTAATAAACAAACCAATTACGTTTGATAATTCAATTTATAATAGTGGAAACACGATAGTAAGTGATAATGTTATAATAAATGGTAATACCATTAATGGTAATATAATGTTAACATCTGGTAAAATATATTCAAATGGTAATACGACTATTAATGGAAACACATCGATAGTTACCACTGACGTTGGAAATAATTTTATAATAACAGGCAATGTTTATGCAGATGGAATAATTAACATCAATAATAATACAACAATAACGCCGTTAAAAGGTAATAATAAAATAACCAGTTCTACTATTACAACAAGTGGTGTTATTAAAACTACTTCCAATATTAATTTTAGTTTTTCAAATAATAATATTTTAACTAACATACTTGCGGATGAATACACTTTAACTAGCATTACTGATGGAACTGTATATGTAAATGGTATATTGAACATTTCACAAGGTGGAATTTCTATATTATTTCCTGATGGTTTTTTTACCACTAATAACGCAATATTATTTAATGAAACGGATAGAAGTCAAGCAAACATTAGTGAGATTTATTTAAATTCTGGAAATATTGTTATAACTGGTTCATCTATAATTAATATGACTAGAAACATGGCATTAACTAATGGAAATTTAAATATTAGATACGCTAATATAAATTATGTAACTGGTGGCGTAACTGGCAGTTATTCTGGAAATTTGTCAATACAAACAATTAATTCAATAAATATAACTTTAAATTCGTTGCCAAATTTTACCATTACTAGTAATAATAGTTCAATTGAGATATATGGAAACAATATTGTAAACTACAATACGCTTATAAATACAGATACAGTTGTTGTTTCTGGAAATATTTATAATAGTGACGATACTGTTGTATATAATAGTAGTGAAATTAATCAATACGGCAATGTTATTAGTGGTAATAATATATCATTAAATGGTAATACGTACATTAGTGGAAGTATAAAAACATCTAACATAAACATTTTAACTGGAAATATATATAATAATACCAGTATTTCTAGTACAGATAGTTTACAGATATCATTAACCACTGGGTATTTAAAAAAAACTACGGGCAATGTGGTATTGAGCGGATCTACTGTTATTTCTAGGTCGAATATATCTGGAAATTTTATTACAAACGCAATATTAACCAGCAATGGTAATATAATTACAAATTATGATGTTTCAATAAATGGCATTAGTAGTGTCATAGATGCATCTAATATAATTATTAATGGTAGTAATGTTATAAAAGGTACTATTATAAATGAAAATAATAAATTAACACTTATTGGAAACATTACAAATGCAGGAAATATAACTTCATTGCCATTAACCCGTATAAATATATTATCAGGGAATATATATGTTAGCGGAACTGCAGTTATAAAAGGAAATACGGTGACTGTTGAAAATACGCCCGATATTTATTATTTTACAGATTTGACACAAACCTATATTAATTCTAGTATAGCCAATACTTCTTATATTATAAATAATGGCGATTTAATTGTTATAGTTAACACAAAACGATTAACCGGATACGGTAATGATAATGACACATCTTATAATGTAATATGGACAAATCCGACTACTGCATATACAAATGTATACGACTTTATTGATGGGATAAATGGAATTTTATCAAATTATATTGATCCTATGACTGGACTATATTTATTTGCAGGAATTAAATTGACAGCTGTTGGTAATGCTGATAAAAAAACCGCATCTTTAACTCTTACCATAAAAATAAATAAGCGATTGATTTCTAAAAATTATAAAATACAATTTGTTTCAAATCCGTTATCTACAGCTACGTTTAATAATGTGTTTAATATTTCATCGAATATGAATTCACAATTTATGTTGAATTCTACAGTATATGATAGTTCATGGGGGGTGGCAATAAATACTTTAAACAGTGATGGAACATCTACAATAAAAGGTTTTTTGCCAATTAAAATATCTAATAACGCTATCATTTTTAACAATAGCAATAATAAATTTTATTTAAGAGCATACGAAAATGGTGTATATTCTAAAAATAAAGAGAATGATATTACATTAAGCATACCAATAACTTATTCAAACGGTGTTATTATTAAATATTCAGTTGATACTTTAATATACACAATTGGGCAGGTAATTGATGGATTAACTGGAATAGTTAATACGGTAGGAACAAAATTATCAACAATTAATGTTGTTAAAAATGGAATTCTTTATCAATATGCAAAATTCAGATTCAGTTTAAAACGGACGTATAATACAAAAGATTTTAAGTTAGTTTTTTACGATACTACTAGTTTTGTTAAATGTTTTCCTGGCGCAACAAGTGTTCAAAACATAACATGGGATACAACATTGGGTTGGCTTTTGGGATATCACGATGCAATTTCTTATAATTTATCGGATTATTCTGCTGATTCAACTGGAGTAGTAAATATTTATGGTGATTCTGTTGTAATATTAAATTTATATAATTATTTTATGATAAGTTTGGATGATTTTAATTCAAGTCAAATTAATGATGGGTTAGTTACGATAACAAGTAATGATAATAATAATCCTTTGCCTTCTTATACGAACCGCTCAAATTATCAATGTGATCCAGTTACAGGTAATTTAATATATAATACAAATACTAGCGTTGACTATTCAAAATTAACTCAAAATCAAATATACGCATTAACAGAAGTTGCGAAATCTAACACTATTAATAATTCGCCCGACAACAAAGCATACGGCTATACACCATCTGTTCGCAATGTTTTTGCGATTATACCAATAAAACCTGGAACAAACGGTCAAACTTTTGTTGAATATGGTGGTACTTTGCAAAATCAAGATAGAAATTATTTTGGACCAGTAAATATAAGTAGAATGTCTGTGAAATTAATATCTGATAGAGGTGATGTCCTCAATCTTAATGGTGCAAATTGGTCATTTTCACTTATTTGCGAACAGTTATCTAATTTAAAACCAGCAAATGATAAATAATATAATTACGTATTATATGCAAGAAAATATTATTGATTTGGTAGGATTCTTTGGTCCAGGAATTCTAATC
>Ga0136644_10001894_pt1 | contig 16288 bp, 8 predicted proteins | sample C_130820_EF_Meta_FD_94780 | JGI IMG/M metagenome (GOLD analysis project Ga0136644, IMG submission 94780) | Freshwater microbial communities from Lake Croche, Canada to study carbon cycling - C_130820_EF_MetaG (v2) (version 2) | ecosystem: Environmental > Aquatic > Freshwater > Lake | place: Lake... | reverse complement strand
GAAATCAAGTTTTTTTTTTCATTTTTTTCTTTTTCTTTTTGGTTTTTTTATAGGAAATCTTTTTCCTACATTTTTCGGTCAACTTCTCGGTGCATTAACATCACTAGTCCTCTTATTTTTTTTTGAATTTATTCATGGATGGACTGGATGCCGGATTACTACGCAAACCAGCGAGGCGCGTAGCGTTCCAGCTGGTCTATCGGTTACTTCGTATCCAATTTTGGGTACACAGTATCTGACCCCATCCAATAACCAATCGGTAACGAATAGCAGAAAGTTTTCGATTGCTAATTGGTTCCGAGCCGGTGTAGTTGGTTCGGTCTCGGATTCGGTATCGAACGAAGCTCGAATCCGAGACCGAACCCGATTCCAAATAATCCGTTCCGTTCCGAACAAAACCGAAACCAGCTTCCTGAACCTACCAAGCCGGACTCCGCCTAAAATAAGCGAAGCTCAAGTAACCGCTCAATCAAAAAATTTTCGTACTTTAAATTCTATAAAAATTGGTATCTTATTTGGTTTATTTGTAGACGCTTTTAAAGTTGGAAGTTAATAATTTTAATTTATTGGTCGCCGGACCGGATTGCCCTGTTCTTTTGGATCGTGGGATACCGCCGGATTGCCCCGCGCGTTTGGTTACTGTTACCCGGTTCCTTCGGATCGCGCGTATCCGGGTATCCAATCCGGCGGGATACACGTTTCAGGATTCATAGAAACATCAAACCTAGGGGCGAAGCCCGCCCGAAAACGCGCGGGTAATTGGGCAATAAGGGACGGGCTAGCTAAACCGTCTGGCTGAATACTTCCTAATTCGCGTAGCCCTGAATAGAAACGAAGTAAGTGCAGAGCATTTACCAACCTGCCATCCACGGAATGAGGTGTCGACATTTCGAGTTTTTACGAATTCTATTCTTCCAATGCCTTGTTTCCTGAGAATGCTCGAAACGTTCAAGTAAGCAATGAAGCCAAGGAATTTCGGTTATATTCGGGTTACCGTGTATCGGGATTTCTCGGTTACCCGGTTCCTTGTCCGCGCGTTGCTTCGCATCCGGCGGGATGCCCGGTTCCTAGTTGCGCGCCGCTAGGCGCGGGCAAACGATCGCGTGCCTTGGTTGGATAGGCAGGGAGCGCTTTACGCCGATCCTGGCAACCCAATACCAAGACAAGTAATCCGATACCGAATGCATCGGGGTTGCCGTTACTTCTTACCTGTTCCGGCCCGATGAATACTCGCGCGTTTGCAGTTACAGCGGCGAAGCCCGTGTATCCGGGCAATCCGGTGAGTACCCAACGCGGGGTTTGGCTGATAGAGGTAGGAACGGATACGCAGTAACCCGCCGGATCCGAAGGAACGCGCGGACTAGGAACCGGGTAACCGGGCAACCCCAATTCTGGGTTTCACATTCGGCGATCGTGATACCAAATAACCGGCTATCATTTGCTCGCCGGATTGCCCGCTCGATCGTTTGCCCGCGCCTAGCGGCGCGCAACTAGGAAGCGGCGAGATACGAAGTAACCGCCCAACTGAGACTATCAGCCATCCGAAGATTTTTTTGTTAAAACTTTTATGATACTATTTTTCCATTTTACTTATAAACATTTTAAGGACATTCAGGGTTTCCCCGTTTCTCCGGTTAATAAGATTGCTTTTCCATATGACGTTTCCGGTCATGATTCGTTAGATCAAAATCCTCAAATGGGAATTAAAATTTGTGGAATTGAGTTTGGATACGCGCCGGATGGAGTCGTAGGCCAGCAACGCGCGGGCAACCAATCGGTAGCGAGTTTGGAACGGGTTTGGAACGGCGAAGCCGAACCAACTAGCCAACCCAACAAACTGATCTCGCTTGTTACTTACCCGCGCGTTCCTGGTTGGTTTGGAGACGGTGTGGCTTCGCCAACCCGTTCCATTCCAAACGATCCGGCGAGCCAGTTGGAATGGCAGAGCCAAACAAAACAAGCGGTACTTTTGGTTCCGGTGCGAAGCAACCCGAAGCTCTCAATCCTTTCGCAGCTAAGCTCGGACCAGCCAGTTCCAGTTTGTGAACCCTTGGTTGGATCGTTTGGAACGGAACGGATTGGCGAAGCCACACCGTCTCCGAACCAACAAGTAATCAATGCAAGCAATTCGGTTCCTTCGGAATCAAATGCAATCGAAAGTTTCCCTGTCCCTTGCCAGACAGAATACAAAGTAACTGGTTTTGTTGCTGCCGAATCAAGGACCGGGGCTTCGCCCTGCCCTGTAACGCGCGAGCATTCTGTCGATCATGGAGCACAGGGGGAGGTTTGGGATCAGATTCGGTATCGGAATCGAACTTCGCTCGATACCGATACCGCACCCGACCCCGAAGCCGAAGCCTATTCCCCAAGCGCGCAACCGTCAACATCCGCTCTATTCAATCAACCGCCGGTCCCCGGTTTCTTCGAATCATCCGAAGGAACGGGCGGTTGGGGAGCAAATGATGATTCGAAGAAACCGGGCAGGGATGCAGTTTGTGTAAAGATTCCAACAAGTAGCTGCAAGGTTGAAACTAGTGCTTATAATGATTTATTTTTAACATATAAAAAAAAAAATATTTTAAGATTTTTTTTTTTTATCATTGATAAAATTATGTACCTTGGAACAGGGAATTTGACTTCTAAGCAATTAAGTCTGAATAGAATAGAAAGTACTTCAGGCTATCCCATTTTACCCGTTGGAGGGAAAGATTCAGTTTGGGTAGAGGGTAGCCCTAGCGATTCCGGAATCGGTCACGCACTTCTATCCCTCAAAAAAACACGTAAGCAAAGTTTCAGCGGCAAAGTCACTCAGTCTGCCCTGGATGGACCTGATGCCCTCGGCTCGTTTGGATTGGGAAGCTTGAATCGGACAAAGCCCAGCCAGACGGTGTGGCTTCGCCAATCCGTTCCAGCGGTCTTCTCTCCAAACCAACCGGCGGATCGTTTGGAACTGAACGGATTGGCGAAGCCACACCGTCTTCAGACCAACCAGCAACGAGCGGAAACGCGTGAGCAACTTTCCTCCAGAACTGACTATTCTTCAATGTTTCAAATAACTGTCACCGCCCTCCAAACAAGTACGCAATTACTCGGCCGGATGCTCTGCAACTTTGGAAGATTGGTTCCCAAACCTCAACTGTTTTTGTCTCTAATCTCAGCGATAAATCAACTTAATGGTTCCTTTGGATCATTTGCCTCGCAACCAACAACTTCAAAATTATTTATTTTTCAAATATTATTTATTCCATACATAGTTGTTTTTGGTTGTTTTTTAACATTTTTTTGCTTTTCAACAGGCTTTGCCTCGATTGAAAATTTTTTTACATCATTTTTTTCACTTGATGGGGTTACTAATTCCGGTTTGGTTACAGCGGGTTTGCTTCGCAACCAGCCGATCTACCCCGAAGCCCCGTATCTTTCGATTTTTTTGTATCAAATGAATCAATTGAAAAATGAATGGCTTGAATACCCGCGCGTTGCTGGTTGGTTACCCGCGCCAGCGGCGGTTGGTCCGGCTAGTTGGTTCGGCTTCGCCGTTCCAAACCCGTCCCAAACAATCCATCCGGCGGTTTCTTGGTTCGATCGGCTTTGCCATTGGAACTCAACTAGCCCCGCACAAGGGGGTGAATCTTTATTTGGTCTAATCCCAAAAAATGCTTTTTCATCTAGTATTACAGATTCTACTGATTGGAATATTTCCGGGTGCTTGATTCCTAGTTACGAATCAAACGAACTCTCTGCCCCCGCACTTCAGCAGGCTTTGCTTTCCAAAGCCACACCGTTACTTCGTATCCATTCCTTCGGATCCGACGAGCAAAACCTACTGGGTAGCTTCCACTCTCAGCTTAAGAAATTTGGTTTCAAGGTTAATAAATGGGAGTGGTTAAGATACAAAGTAACCCAATATGGAAAAACTTTACAGATAATTCCATTGGGGGTTGAATGTCTTCGTTTTGTAAATTATTCAAGTAAATTTTTTATCCTTTGGGGTATTTTAACAATTTGGAAAGGTGTTCGTCCAGGACAATCCACAAAAAATGAATATTCAATGAATATTCGAATTTTTTTAAAAAATAAAAAAAAATTTACTGATCTTGAAGGGATTGAAAAATTTTTACCTATTTTAAAAACTTGTGTAAATACTTTAAAACGTCGTAGTCTGGGATTTGGTATCGAAGAGTTTCAATGGCTAAGCCGATCAATCGTTGCGGTTGCTGAGAAAGGATTTTTGCTGCTGTCGAATTATTCGGAAGGGACTCCTTTGCGTATCCCGGTTTTTTCGAATCATCCGTGTTGGTTTGGAGACGGTGTGGCTTCGCCAATCCGTTCGATTCCAAACGAACCGGCGGCCAATCTTTCCAGCACCCAACCCCGATGTCTCGAGTCTTTCAAATATCCGAAAGGTTATCTTTTTGTTGGCCCACCGGGAACAGGGAAAACTTTACTTGGACGGGCTGTTGCTGGTGAAGCTGAAGTTCCTTTTTTAGCTTTATCGGCCAGTGAAATTCAAAAACAAATTGACATTGGAACAAAAATAGGAGCAATACGTTTACGTAATCTTTTTTTTAAAGCTAAACAATATAGTCCGTGTATTTTATTTTTTGATGAAATTGATTCAATAGGAAGATCCAGCCAGCCAATTGCTAGTTGCGCTCCGGATTGCGAGATTGGTTTCTCCGAATCAAGTAACCGGGCAAACGATCGAGCGCACGATAGTCAGTTGGGGGCTTCGGGAATCAGTATCGGTATCGACTTCGATATCGAGCGAAGCTCGAAGTCGATATCGAATCCGATACCGAATCCAAACCTGCCCTCCAAACAAGCGATCGCCAAGGCATCCCTTTATAATTGGAGAAACAAGGCCTGCAGGAGTGCTGAGGGTATTGTGGAGTTACAGAAAAGAGCACAATGTGATATTACTTTATTTACTGAATTTTTAATTCAAATGGATAGTGTACGGGTAGAGAATGGCTTAATTATTATTGGTACAACAAATTTTTTCTCACATTTAGATAGTGCTTTTATTCGTTCAGGTCGATTTGATCGTATTATTGGATTAGAATATCCTGGAAAACAAACAAGAATTAATCTTCTGAAACTTTACAGCAAAAAACACGGTTGGGATTTTAAATTATTGCAAAATAACCTGAGTGAGGCGAAGCCTTCGAAAGAAGCGGTCGGCGAAGCTATAGTTTGGTCTAAACTTGCAGATCAAACAAAAGGTTTTACTGCAGCGGATCTTACAAAAGTTGTCAATGAATCATTATTATTTCTTATTCGTAATAAATCGCTTCCGGACAGTTCCGTATTCAAGAAAGATTGGCCGTTACTTCGTATCCGTTCCTGGTTGGTTTGGAGACGGTTTGGCTTCGCCAATCCGTTCAATTCCAAAGCATCCGGCCAGTTACCTCGTGTTTCTATCTATAACAGATTTAAAGCGCTAGGGGTTCTTCCGAAGGGACTTGGGGGGGAAACCCCCAGTAATGGCTTACTGCCGGTTCCTAGTTGCGAAGCAAACGATCGCGCGGGATCGTTAACGAACGTGGAACCGAGCAATGAACGAAAAGATTTCGAAACAATGAACCGACCGCTTGAACGGATTGGCGAAGCCAAACCGTCTGGCAAGATTGGATTGTTTTCTTGTTTCAAAACCCGGAAAAATTCTGGTTTTTCTCATACATATGAGAGTTTACAAAAAGGTATTCAAAAAATTGGAAATAAAAATAATTATAGTTCGGTTGCAGGTCACGAAAGGGGGGTATAGCAGTTGCTCGTTTACCCGGTTCCTTGCCCGCGTGTTGCTTCGCATCCGGCGGGATACCCGGTTCCTAGTTGCGCGCCGCTAGGCGCGGGCAAACGATCGCGAGTAACCAAACGTTCACGTATCAGACGGTTCGGCTCGCCGGATTGCCAGGATACATGGGCTTCGCCGCTGTAACCGCAAACCCGCGGAACCTCCAGTCCTCCATTAATTAAAACGAGCCCTTCTCTTTTATTTGCTATCTTTCTTTTTTTTGTTATAATTTATTAAGAATTTATTTTTCTTGGAGTCCAATACCTTTGGATAAAGGTTAACCCGGTGGGGACCCATTCACCCACACGTTCGTTTGCTTCTCAATTGCTACGCGTCCATACTGTCGGTGGGCTTCGCCCGTTACAGGATTCATAGAAACGTCTATCCGGGCAAACGCGCGGGCAACCCGGGGCGGAACCTGGAACGGGTACGCGCGATCGTTTGGTTACCCGCGCCTAGCGGCGGTTGCGAAGCAAACTATCCAACAAGGAACCGGGTAATCCTAATCCAACGATGGATAAATTTGTATATATTACTATCACTTCACAACATTTAAGGAAAAATTTTCTGGGGCCGTAGTTCAATTGGTTAGAGCACCACCCTGTCACGGTGGAAGTTGCGGGTTCGAGCCCCGTCAGCCCCGAAACACGCGTATATAGATCTTTTGCCCCTTTTACTCATTCAGTATATTTAGCAACGAAAGCATCACCTATAACTTTGTCAACTGCAACCCTCATTTTATCCGCCCGATATCACACCAGGTGTGATATCACCGGGGCGTCCGCCAAACCCCTTTTTCCACTCTTTGAACCGTTAGCGGGTCGATTACTCGTTCGAATCAGTTCCGCTGGAACGTCTGAAATCTCGCTTACCATTAAACTTTTGAACCGTACGCGTAAAGGAATATCCAGGATTAAATAAGCATTACGATCTCTCTACCCGGTTCCCGGTTACTTCGTATCCGCGGGATCGCGAGTAACCAAAGGGATTAAAATCACAAAGCACCCTAAATTGAGTTTCTGAATAGCACTTATATTGAGTATTGCTCCGTTAGAGCGGGTTTGATTACTCGCGATTCGAAGGAACCGGGTAACTTGTCCGCGCCTAGCGGCGGGATACCCGCGCGTTTGCCCGCCGGATGGTTTGCTTCGCAACAAGCAACGCGCGGGTACCCGGTTACTTCTTATCCGCGCAAACGCGCGGGGCAATAAATACCTGCCAGTTATTATTTTTCATGTTAGAGGCGGACAATATTGTTTTTTATTGCCTAAATAGTTTATAATAATATGTAAGATCCACAGAATTTAATTTTGTTTAGGGCTTCGAATTTTTTTTCGAACCCGACTTCACGGTTTGGTGAGTGCGATGGTTACAGGATTCAGGGTAGATCGGCTTCGCCGCTGAAACCTGAAACATCTATCCAACCGCCTAGCCATCCGAGGAAACTGTGGGTTGTTTGTATTTTTTGAGAGTTTGATCCTGGCTCAGGATGAACGCTGGCAGTATGCTTAACACATGCAAGTCAAGTGGGTATTGGGTGGCAACATCTATACAAACGGCGGACGGGTGAGTAACACGTAAGAATCTACCAAAAGGAAAGGAATACCCTTTGGAAACGATGGTTAATACCTTATATGGGGAAACCTGAAAGAATTTTTCGCCTTTTGATGAGCTTGCGTCTGATTAGCTAGTTGGTAAGGTAATGGCTTACCAAGGCGATGATCAGTAGCTGGTTTGAGAGAATGATCAGCCACACTGGGACTGAGACACGGCCCAGACTCCTACGGGAGGCAGCAGTGAGGAATTTTTCGCAATGGGCGCAAGCCTGACGGAGCAATACTGCGTGGAGGATGAAGGCTCGTGGGCTGTAAACTCCTTTTCCTCGAGAAGAAGTTCTGACGGTATCGGGGGAATAAGCATCAGCTAACTGCGTGCCAGCAGCTGCGGTAATACGTGGGATGCAAGCGTTATCCGGAATTATTGGGCGTAAAGCGTCTGTAGGTTGCTTTGCAAGTTTGTTGTTAAATCATTCAGCTTAACTGAATTCCAGCAACAAAAACTATAAAGCTTGAGTTCGGTAGAGGAAGAGGGAATTCCCTGTGGAGCGGTGAAATGCGTAGAGATAGGGAAGAACACCAATGGCGAAAGCACTCTTCTGGGCCTGAACTGACACTGAGAGACGAAAGCTAGGGGAGCGAGTAGGATTAGATACCCTATTAGTCCTAGCCGTAAACGATGGAAACTACATTTTGGTGCAAGGATGTTGTTTACATCACCCTGCTTCAGAGTGGCAGCTAACGCATTAAGTTTCCCGCCTGGGAAGTATGCTCGCAAGAGTGAAACTCAAAGGAATTGACGGGAGCCCGCACAAGCGGTGGAGCATGTGGTTTAATTCGATGCAACACGAAGAACCTTACCAGGGCTTGACATGTCGTAAAGGAAGAAGAAATTTTTTTGTATTGAAGGTTGGCTTGCCAACCTTCAAAATACGAACACAGGTGGTGCATGGCTGTCGTCAGCTCGTGATGCGAATTGTTCTGTTAAGTCAGATAACGAGCGCAACCCTCGTTCTTTGTTCGGAAAGGCTTCGAGCCTGCCTGTCAAAGAAGACTGCTGGTGAGAAATCAGAGGAAGGTGAGGATGATGTCAAGTCAGCATGCCCCTTACGCCCTGGGCTACACACGTGCTACAATGGCCAACACAAAGAGATGCAACAGGGCGACCTTTAGCTAACCTCAAAAAATTGGTCTCAGTTCAGATTGCAGGCTGCAACTCGCCTGCATGAAGGTGGAATCGCTAGTAATCGCCGGTCAGCTATACGGCGGTGAATCCGTTCCCGGGCTTTGTACACACCGCCCGTCACACTATGGGAGCTGATTTTGCCCAAAGCCATTACTCTAACAGCAATGAGGGGGATGTCTAAGGTAGGGTTGGTGACTATAGTGAAGTCGTAACAAGGTAGCCGTACTGGAAGGTGTGGCTGGAACACCTCCTTTTAAGGAAAAAAGTTCAATCAATGATCCAGCTAGGTAAGGAAATCGAACGCCGAAAAGCGGTCTAGCCCCTCACTCAGCCGGTTTGGTTCCTTTGCCTGTGGGCGATGGTTAAAGTATTCATGTTTCTATGAATCCTAGGGGGTTTCCCGGATACGAAGTAACCGGGAACTGCCCACTATCTATCCAACCGCCTGGCAAATTAAGCAAGCAATACATATGATTGAAAACGGGCTATTAGCTCAGTTGGTAAGAGCGCACCCCTGATAAGGGTGAGGTCCCTGGTTCGAATCCAGGATAGCCCACGGGGGTATAGCTCAGTTGGTAGAGCGCTGCCTTTGCAAGGCAGATGTCAGCGGTTCGAGTCCGCTTACCTCCAGCTTATGGGATCGTTCTGGTTGCTTGGATGCAGTCGGGTTAAATTTCTATGAATTCGAAACCCAAGGCTTTGCATCCACGCAGCCGGTCCAAATAACTATAAGCAAGTGAATTAAGTTATGAATATTTTTTTAGAATATCGCCTGATTGATTCGGGTATTTGAGAAGATTGGCGGATAGATTGGCTAGTTGGTTTGGCTAGTTGGATACCCGCGCCTAGCGGCGAGTAACCAAACCCATTCCAAACCCGCTGTAACCCCCAATCTTCTCAAGCAACCGAATACGCGCGATCTAACTAGAAAAAATATTCTTTCGTTCTCGAAAAAAGAAAGGCTTATGGTGAATACCTAGGCACCCAAAGACGATGAAGGGCGTACTTACCGACGATACGCTTCGGCGAGCTGGAATGACGCGTTGACCCGAAGATTCCCGAATAGGGCAACCTATAAAACTCCTTTTTGAATTCATAGAAAAGGAAGAGATAACCTAGCGAATTGAAACATCTTAGTAGCTAGAGGAAAAAAAAGCAAACGCGATTCCCGGAGTAGCGGCGAGCGAAATGGGAACAGCCTAAAGTTTCGGATTGAGTTTGGTTAGCCATCCTAAACCGAAGCAGTTGTGGGACATAAAAACAAATATTTTTTTATTTAATGAAACAGCTGAGTCCTGTACCAAAGAAGGTGAGAGTCCTGTAATTTATTCAAAAAAAATTGAGAAACGAAGGCATAGCGAGTTTCAGATGCGAAGCACTCATGCCGGATTGGTTGTTTGCTTCGCAACAAGTAACCAAACGCGCGGGTGACCAATCCGGCGACCAAACGCGTGGGGGTTTCGCTTCATGAAGGCGCTATGCATTCCGATATCTCTTATTTATGAATCCCGAGTAGCATGGGGCACGTGAAATCCCGTGTGAATCTGCGAGGACCACCTCGTAAGGCTAAATACTCTTGGGTGACCGATAGCGAAACAGTACCGTGAGGGAAAGGTGAAAAGAACCTCATCAGGGGAGTGAAATAGACCGTGAAACCATAAGCTCACAAGCAATGGAAGAATGTTAACGTTTGCCCGTGTGCCTGTTGAAGAATGAGCTGGCGACTTATAGGAAGAGGCTTGGTTAAAGTAAAAAACTGAAGCCAAAGCGAAAGCATGTTTGAATAGAGCATCCGTCTCTTTTTATAGACCCGAACCCGGGTGATCTAACCATGACCAGGATGAAGCTTCGGTGAAACGGAGTGGAGGTCCCGACCGACCGATGTTGAAAAATCGACGGATGAGTTGTGGTTAGGGGTGAAATACCAATCGAACTCGGAGCTAGCTGGTTCTCCCCGAAATGCGTTGAGGCGCAGCCATAAAGTATGTACTGGAAAGGGGTAAAGCACTGTATCGGTGCGGGCTGCGAGAGCGGTACCAAATCGTAGCAAACTCAGAATACTTTTCAAGCAATTCACTTTATGAGTGAGACAGTGGGCGATAAGGTTCATTGTCAAGAGGGAAACAGCCCAGATCACCAGCTAAGGCCCCAAAATGAATACTAAGTGGCAAAGGAGGTGAGAGTGCTAAGACAGCCAAAAGGTTTGCCCAGAAGCAGCCATCCTTGAACGAGTGCGTAACAGCTCATTGGTCGAGCGCTCTTGCGCCGAAAATGACCGGGACTAAGTATTCTGCCGAAGCTGTGAGGATTGGCGACAAGCCAATACGGTAGGGGAGCGTTCTGCTCGGAGTGATGCAACCATGAAAATGCTTGTTGACAGGGCAGAAGTGAGAATGTCAGCTTGAGTAACGAAAACAGCAGTGTGAATCTGCTGCCCCGAAAGCCTAAGGGTTCCCCTGGAAGGTTCGTCCACGGGGGGTGAGTCAGGACCTAAGGCATAACCGAAAGGTGGAGTCGATGGCAAATCAGGCGAATATTCCTGTACTCGTGTGTATTCAGTCCCGAGGGACGAGGGGAGCTTTGGCTTCCAAGAATGGAAAAAAAAACATTCTTTTCCTCCAAGAAAAGCTCGTACGACTTATGAATATACATGACCTGTACCGCAAACCGACACAGGTGGGCTAGTAGAAGATACTAAGGGGCGCGAGAGAACTCTCTCTAAGGAACTCGGCAAAATGGCCCCGTAACTTCGGAAGAAGGGGTGGTGTGGTGATTTTTCTCCACTCCCGCAGTGACTTGACCCAAGCGACTGTTTACCAAAAACACAGGTCTCCGCGAAGTCGTAAGACGATGTATGGGGGCTGACGCCTGCCCAGTGCCAGAAGGTTAAGGAAGTTGGTTCGGATTTATCCAAAGCTAGCAACTGAAGCCCTGGTGAACGGCGGCCGTAACTATAGACATAATGTAGTTATAAAATTTAGCTATGTGCTGGAAACCCTCGTAATGTTTTTACTACTCGCCAAATCGAATGATTTTAAGAGCTCGACCAGATTAGCCCGGTTACCTTTACAGCGGGTTTGCTTCGCAACTAGCCGGTCTATCCGTTGCTTTGCATGTTTGGTTACCCGGTTCCTTTGGATCGCGGGATACTTCGTAACACTATCCAACTAGGAGCCAATCAGCCAAACTGATCGAACCAAAAGCTTTTTAAGTCATTTATCTTTCTCCAATATACAGTCCGCTGTTCAATAGAATTTAGGGTTCAATAGTTGCCCCGCGCGTTTGGTTACTGTTACTTCGTATCCGGGTAACTTAATTTAGCAATCTGACGAGCAGTCAACCCTATATCGTATTGGAGGTTTTTCTTGGCAGTAATAATGTAAAAAATAGAGATAATCAGCAGGAAAGGTTTTTATGCTTCTTATAAATGTTCCAATTGAAAAGGGGTCGTATATTGCAGGTTTTGTTGATGGTGAAGGCAGCTTTTATATATCTGTCCGACGACGGAAAGATTACCGTAGTGGGTGGAAATTTTCGCTTCATTTCAATATTTCAAATGGTGATAAGGCTGTTCTTGGAATATGTAAAGAATACCTTGGTTGTGGGGAAGTTCGTCAAACAACAAACAGAAATAGACCACATTTTCTTTTTGAAGTTGCTGATCGAGCAATTCTTCGTAAGAACATTATTCCCTTTTTTACTAAATTTGGTTTTCTTTCAAATAAGAAAAAAGCTGAATTTCGTATTTTTAATCAAGCACTTCATTTTATGGAAGTCGAAGAGATTAAGGATTATGAAACATTAGAAAAGATATTAATGTATCGAAAACAATTGGGGGAATATAGAACAGAACGAACACAATACACCGACGAAGCAATTCGAGCAACTTTCAGGGAATTAAGGATTGACAGAATAGAGGCGTAGCCCTATAATCACAATCCCCATTCGAAACATAAAAAAATCCTCAGAGACTATACGCTAAACAATAAATAGTAGGAGAGTTTCGATTGATAAAAGGTTCGATGGTTTCGATTGCCCGCTGGTTCCTTCGGATCCGGCGTGCACAACGGAACTGCCCGTCAAACGATAACTCACTAATTTCTTATTGATGATAGAGTCCGATCTTTATGGAGACATAAAGGATAGTTTGATAGTTTGGATAGGGTACTGGTTAGCCTTCGTAAGTTTCAAGGTTCGTTAGCGATCCTCAATCTTACGAGCCCTAACCAATCCTAAACGAATTTATCAAACCATCATTGATAAAAGGTAGTGAACAAGGCGTTCTCGAGGGAACGCCAGCTCTAACTTTTCAATTAACACAAATGAACGGTCCTAAGGTGAATTTGTTGCCTTAGTAAAACTTAACTATTTGCTGGAATATCCTTAGAAAGATCATTTACTCGTTTCAAACTGTGAACTTAGCCAAAAGAAATTTTCGGAGTGTTAAGTCCATTGGTTCAGAAATCGACCGGTCGACGGGTTGCTCGGATACACGTTTCAGGATTCATGATTCATCGGCAAAGCCGATGAAACCTGAAACATCAAACCTGTAACGGCAAACGCGTGGGGCAGGGTTCGTATTCTATTTTGAACTATATGTTTTATTCAGTGATAATAATGATTATCATCGGGTCGGGGTGCTTGGAGTTCAAGGATATACGATCGCTTGTAGGGTTTCGCGGTACGAATAGGCGCGAAGTGCTCAAGTAAACTCTATCCTGAATTCTATTCTAACCGATTAATCAGATGAGAGGGACAATCAGCAGGAAAGACTTCAATTCAAAAAAACGACCGCTGGAGTTACAGCGCCAAAGCTGCTCTATCGCCGGATTGCCCGGATACAGGTTTCTACGAAACCTGTTACCACAAACGTGCGGGATAGGGGTTGCGCGCGTTTGTGGTTTCCCGGTTACCCGGTTCGTTTGCCCGGTTACTCGCGATCCCGCGCCTAGCGGCGGGAACCGGGTATCCGCAACACGGATCGCGTGTACCAGCATCCATCCAGCCCACCGGTTGTGAATTGTTGAATCCTCAGAGACTATACGTTAAGCAATTATATGGAATTGGAAGCATTATGGATTGTAGGTTTTGTTGATGGAGAAGGATGTTTTCATGTTCAAATAAACAAGAAAACGAATCAAGTACTTCCTGAATTTGTAGTAAGTCAGCATTCTCGCAGTGAAAATGTACTCTACGCTTTGAAGACTTTTTTTAAAACAGGAGTCGTTCGAAAAGAATCAGGTAAACTGAACGAAACAGGAAGACAATATCGTGTACGAAACGTTAATCATTTGCGGACAATTTTTGTCCCGTTCTTTGATAAACATCCTTTAAAAACAGCAAAACATATTGATTATTTGAAATTTAGAAAAATCCTTCTTTTAATGGAAAAAAAAATTCATTTGACTGAGGAAGGACGCAAAGAAATTCAATGTATTCGTGAGACCATGAATGGTAAAAATTCATCTGATTGAAGATAGAGTCCACCTTGAAGGGAAAACCTTCGAGATTTTAATTCAGAAGACGCCGGATTTCCCTGATACAAGGGCAGTTGGTTCGGCTAATTGGATACGGAGTAACCAAACCCGTTCCAAACCCGTTGTAACGATCCGAAGGAACCGGTTATCTGATTCAAGTGAGCGAAATTCCTTGTCGAGTAAGTTTCGACCTGCACGAAAGGCGTAACGATTTGGGTACTGTCTCAGAGAGAGACTCGGTGAAATAGACATGTCTGTGAAGATGCGGACTACCTGCACTTGGACAGAAAGACCCTATGAAGCTTTACTGTAACTTGAGATTGAATTTGGGTTCGTCTTGCGCAGCTTAGGTGGAAGGCTATGAAACACTCGTTCTGGCTTGTGTGGAGCCATCAGTGAGATACCACTCTGGACGAACTAGAATTCTCAAGATGAGGAGAAAAAATCCCATCTAACAGTCTCAGGCGGGCAGTTTGACTGGGGCGGTCGCCTCCTAAAAGGTAACGGGGGTGTGCAAAGGTTCCCTCAGGCTGGACGGAAATCAGTCACAGAGTGTAAAGGCAGAAGGGAGCTTGACTGCAAGACCAACAAGTCAAGCAGGGACGAAAGTCGGCCTTAGTGATCCGACGGTGCTGTGTGGAAAGGCCGTCGCTCAACGGATAAAAGTTACTCTAGGGATAACAGGCTAATCTCCCCCAAGAGTTCACATCGACGGGGAGGTTTGGCACCTCAACATCGGGGCTATGTGGTCGTGAGATCACGTGAACGCATTTCTCTTATATGCAAGGACCTCTGGAAGAAGCTTTCCCACTCGTACGAGTACAGAGATAGAGAGATACTATCCAGAATACGTACAACGACATACGAGGAACACTGGAAAGAGACCCTGACAACTTGCAGGGAAGGGTACCCGCGCGTTTGGTTACTTGTTGCGAAGCAAACAACCAATCCAGCGAGTGGGCGAATATTTACCCAGGTTACCCACCCTCAACGACTTTATGAGAAACATGTGAGCGTCAGTGTCGGGTTCGATCGAAACCCGCTACCCTCACATGATGACAAAGTCTATTCTTTATGGAAACATAAAGGACAACATCGCACATTGAAGAGTGCTTCCGAGTTTAGTTTCCCGGTTACCTGGTGAGCGAACGATCCGGAAACCTCCTCTCGAAGAAGGTGTTGCCTGCAAATAAAAGGAATGATAATGTCAACACAAAGCCAATTCATTAAAGATGGCAGCATGGATGAAAGTTGGAACAGTTGGGACAGTGGGGAGTTCAACCTACAACCTATAATGAATCCTCGAAATACTTTTTTAGGGACACCGAAATTGATACCTGCACCAGTAGGTTTGCGTGGAGGTGCTTTAAAAACTTATATGAGCCGGTTTAAAAATCAAGCATTTACGGATTTACAAAAATCTGCTCTAATAGGAACGCTTTTAGGAGATTCTACAATTCAATATAATAACAGGCCCTCGGGATCATTAAAATTTGATCTAAAGTATTCCTCAAAAGAGTATGTCGAAGCACTGTATTTTATTTTTGCAGATCGAGTAGGAACACCGCCACGTATACGATATAAAAACCAAAGACCTATGTCTATTTGGTTTCGAACGTATAGAATGACTTCACTTGATTTTTATGCCAATCAATTTTACACGATTGATGCGTTTGGAGATCGGAAAAAAACTGTTCCACCATTAGTTCATCGATGGTTAACACCAGAAGCTATTGCTTTCTGGTTTATGGACGATGGATGCTTAGAACACGGAAAAGGTTTTGTGTTTCATACTGAAGGGTTTACAAAGCCAGATTGTATTGTATTACAGCAAGCACTCGGAGATGTTTTTCATATAGAATCGACCGTACAACCTGATGACAGACAACATAAAGGGGGGGCGGTCTATTGGAAAATATTTATTTCAAGGGGTTCGTCTGATTTATTTCAATCAATCATTGAGCCTTTTATTCTTCCGTGTATGAAATATAAACTCAAGTCCTAGAAGATTCAACAAGACTATCCATTTTCTTCCTTTTTATTTGTATAGCGGGAAGGTTTCTTTGAATCCTTCTCAAACGATGTCGGCTCCTCGCATCCTGGGGCGGTAGTACGTCCCAAGGGTCCGGCTGTTCGCCGGTGAAAGCGGGACGTGAGCTGGGTTCAGAACGTCGTGAGACAGTTCGGTCCATATCCAGTGTAGGCGATACAGTATTGAGAGGATTTCTTCTTTGTACGAGAGGACCAGAAGGAACGCACCACTGGTGTACCAGTT
>Ga0136644_10001893_pt1 | contig 16293 bp, 18 predicted proteins | sample C_130820_EF_Meta_FD_94780 | JGI IMG/M metagenome (GOLD analysis project Ga0136644, IMG submission 94780) | Freshwater microbial communities from Lake Croche, Canada to study carbon cycling - C_130820_EF_MetaG (v2) (version 2) | ecosystem: Environmental > Aquatic > Freshwater > Lake | place... | reverse complement strand
GCGGCACTTTAGGCATTAAGCCGCTCTGTCTTGCTTAGTAAAAAAACGGCCTGTGAGGGTCGTTTTTTGCGCGTATGGCTTGCGTCGCTGCGCCTGGGGTCAAGCCGGTACCAAGACCTTGTGATAATTTTTACTGTTATGTTGATCTCTTGCCGCTTTGTCACGCCATAGAAATCGATTTTGGAGCAGTTTTTGGGTGTTAAGTGCTTAGTGGCGCGGTCCTGCAGACCGCCCTCTATGCCGTTTTTGGGCATTACTTGCTTGTCTAATCTCGGTAATGCATGCATAATTCAATCTAGCCAGACTAGTCAGGATTCAATATGCAGACATGGCAATTGCAAGAAGCTAAGAGCCGCTTCAGTGAAGTCGTAGATATGACACTCAAAGAAGGGCCGCAGCTCGTCACGCGACGTGGACAGGATGCAGTGGTGATTCTTGCCGCTAGCGATTACCGACGTATGACCGGTGCGCCGTCGCTGCTGAGCACATTGTTCAGCGCACCACGAGGCACCCCCTTGATCATGGAGCGCTCACGAGAGCCCATTCGGGAGACAGACCTGTGAAATACCTACTGGACACTTGTTTCCTGTCCGAGTTGGTCAAGCCCGCCCCCGAAGAGGCAGTTTTGAGCTGGATGAGCGAACGCGTCGAGTCCGATCTGTTCGTGAGCGCAATGACTATTGCCGAGATTGGTCGCGGCATTGAGAAGCTCCCTGCGTCACGTCGACAAGCCGAACTATCAACTTGGCTACAGCAGCTCAAAGTCGGGTTTGAGAGTCGTGTGTTGGCGTTCACTATTGAGACTGCAAGCGCCTGGGCGCACTTGTGCGCAGTCGTGGAGGCCAAAGGCAAGCCTATAGCTGCTTTTGACTCCATCATCGCAGCGACCGCCTTGGAACACGGCTTGGCCTTGGTAACACGCAACGTACGTGACTTCGCGCAAGCGCCGCTTGTCTTGATTAATCCCTGGCCTGTCGATTGACCCATTGCGCAAAGCCTCGACCTGTCGCAGCAGCATCGCATAGGAAAGCGGCGCCCTTTTTGCCTAGCGGCTCCAGCTTATTCGTGCAGCCACTTGTAGGCCTGTATTGCAACTCCAATTACAGGCTGGCAAACACAGTTTTAGCCGCTGACACGGTTTCCGCAATATCGGCCTCGGTATGCGCTGCGCTCATAAAACCGGCTTCGTACAAAGCCGGCGCGAAGTACACGCCCCGGTCCAGCATGCCGTGGAATAAAGCGTTAAAGCGTTTGTTGTCGGTGCTGATGACTTTGGCGTAGTTTTGCGGCAGTTCGGGGAAGAGGAAAAAACCGAACATGCCGCCTTCGCTGTCGGTGCTAAAGGGCACGCCCGCCGCATCGGCAGCGCCTTGGAGGCCGCGCATCAGCGATTGGGTTTTCGAGGCCAAGGCATCGAAAAAACCGGGCTTGCTAATTTCGCGCAGCGTGGCCAGGCCGCAGGCGGTGGCGATCGGGTTGCCCGACAAAGTGCCGGCCTGGTACACCGGCCCCAAGGGTGCCATTTGCTCCATGACAGCGCGCTTACCGCCAAAAGCAGCTAAGGGCATCCCGCCGCCAATCACCTTACCCAGCACCGTAATGTCCGGCGCAAAACCGGGCAGGGCTTTGGCGTAAACGCTTTGCGCGCTACCCAGTGCCACACGCAGACCGCTCATTACCTCGTCAAACACCAGCAGCGCGCCGTATTGGGTACACAGCTCGCGGGCGCGCTTGACGAAGGGCACCGAGGCACGTACGAAATTCATATTGCCGGCAATCGGCTCGATCATCAGGCAGGCCAGGTCTTTGCCGTGCAGGGCGAATGCTTCTTCGAGTTGCTGCAAGTTGTTGTATTCCAAAACCAAGGTGTGCTGCACCACTTCGGGCGGCACACCGGCGCTCGTAGGGTTGCCCAGCGTGGCCAGGCCCGAGCCGGCTTTGACCAGCAATGGGTCGGCGTGGCCGTGGTAGCAGCCTTCAAACTTGATAAATTTGCTGCGCCCGGTAGCACCGCGCGCCAAGCGGATGGCTGTCATGGCCGCTTCGGTGCCCGAGCTGACCAGGCGCACCATGTCCATGCTGGGCACGTGGCGCAAAATTTCTTCGGCGAGCTCCACTTCACGCTCGGTGGGTGCGCCAAAGGAGAATCCTTCGAGCAGCGCTTTTTGCACTGCCTCCACCACGGTAGGATGTCCATGGCCCAGGATCATCGGACCCCAGGAGCCGATGTAGTCGATATAGCGCTGGCCGTTAGCGTCCCAAAAATACGCGCCTTGGGCGCGGGTCACAAAGCGGGGCGTTCCGCCCACGGCTTTGAAAGCGCGTACCGGCGAGTTAACACCACCGGGGATAACTGCAGCGGCGCGTTGAAAAAGTTCGAGGTTGCGGTCAGTGGCGGGTTTCATTGGGTGGGAAGTCAAAAAGAAAAGGTTGGTCGGGATCTTCGGTATCGATCAGTAGCTCGCTATCGGGCTCATCATGTGCCCAGAAAAGGCGGTCGGGCTGCACATGGCCCATGCCCGGACGCAATCCAGCTTCCAGGCTGCGGTCCAGGTAGCTCAGCGCCTCGGTCACGGCCTCGGCCAGCTCGGTGCCCACGGCAATCAGCGCTGCGAGGGCGGCGGACAAAGTATCGCCCGTGCCCACAAAGGTCGCTTCCAGCCGCTCAAATTTTTCGCTGCACATGAGCGCGCTGGCGCTGCACAAGGCGTTGTCAATAAATTGTTCGGGTAAGGGAATACCGGTGACCAGGGTGTAGGGCACGCCCAGCTCTTGCGCGGCTTTGGCAATGTCACGCGCGTCGGGCGCGCGCGGCCCATCCCATTCAGGCAAGAGCCAGCGCGCCAGGGTGCCGTAGCTACCCACCAGCACCGTGGTTTGCGGCAGCAGCATATCGGCGCAGGCGTCCAGGTATTGGTCAATTTGGTCCTCGTGCCACCAGGACAGGTCGGGCATATAGGTCACCACCGGCACATCGGCATAGTCCGAGACCAGGGCGGTAACCGCGCTCAGGTTCTCTGGGCTGCCGACAAACCCGACTTTGAACACGTCGGGCGCTACATCTTCCAAGATCGTACGCGCCTGCGCCAACAGCGCGTCGTCGTCAAACGCGAAGTGGTCGGCGATGTCGCTGGTGTCGCGGGCATAAGCGCCGGTTATGACCGGCATAGGGTGCACGCCTACCGAGGCCATAGCCAGGCAGTCCGCTGTCAGGCCGCCGGCGCCACTGGGATCGTTGGCGTTGAAGACCATCACGCTGGCCACCGGGCCGTCTGCTGGACCGTCTTCGTCCAGCACGGTGATGGGGGCGGGGCCTGCCGTGTCTTTTTTGGGGTGCTTCATGGTCACAACAGGTAGATGGGGCGCTGCAATCAAGGAGTCAAAACAGTGCCCCGCGGCCCGCCGCAAGGCACTATTTACAATCGCTTCATTCTATTCTCAAGGTAAATACGCTGTGACTGATACCAAAACCTGGATGTGCCTAATTTGCGGTTGGATTTATGACGAAGTTCTGGGCGCCCCGGATGACGGTATTGCTGCCGGCACCTTATGGGTCGACGTGCCCATGAACTGGACCTGTCCCGAGTGCGGCGCGCGGAAAGAAGACTTTGAGATGGTGCAAATCTAAGCCCAGTCTGCAGACTTGTGTTTTCGCGTGGATGGCCAGGCGCCCCGTCTGCCCAAACTTGCGCTTTAGCCGGGTATCTCCCGGCTTTTTACCACCGCATAACGCGCCAGTGTGGCCGCCCGGGCTGCTGCATGGTCCACCACCGGGTGCGGGTAGTTCGTTCCCAGTTGCACCCCCGCGGCTTGCAGCACTAAGGCCGGTGCCAGCCAGGGTGCATGGATGTGTTTGGCATCCAAACCGGCCAGTGCGGGTAGATAGCGGCGTATGAATTTGCCTGCCGCATCGAACTTTTCGCTTTGGCTGATGGGGTTAAAGATGCGGAAATAGGGCTGGGCATCGCATCCGCTGGAGCTGACCCATTGCCAGCCGCCGTTGTTGGCCGAGAGGTCAAAGTCATTGAGCTGCTGGGCAAAATAGCGCTCACCCCAGCGCCAGTCGATGCCTAGATGTTTGACCAAAAAGCTACCCGCCACCATGCGCAGGCGATTGTGCATATAACCGCTCTGCTTGAGTTGCGCCATCGCCGCGTCCACCAGCGGATAGCCGGTGCGCGCCTCACACCAGGCCGCAAAGCGCTCTTGGGCCAGCGCGCCTTGCTCCCAAGCGATGGCGTCGTAATCGGGCTTGAAGCTATTGCCGGCCACATGCGGAAAGTTGGACAGCACCTGAAAATAAAAATCGCGCCAGACCAATTCCGCTAGCCAGACCCGCGCGCCCGGGTCACCGTCCAGTTGCGGCCCCAGCGCCAGATTGACCAACTGGCGGATCGACACGGTGCCAAAGCGCAAATGCACGCTCAGGTAACTCGGGCCCTTGACGGCAGGGAAGTTACGCGTCTCCTCGTAGGCGCCCATGCGCGGTACGAAGTCGGCCAACAGGGCCTGGGCCCCGGCCTCGCCTGCTGCAATGCCCAGGGCAGATAAATTGGTCGGCATAAACCCGATGTCAGCCAGGGTCGGGACATCCTGTCGGTAAGGCGCCGGGCGGCCGGCCAGCTTCTGGGCTAAGGCGCTGCAATCGTGGGCAGGTAGCGCGCGGCCGCCCAAGCGCGCCAGCCAGGCGCGCAAATAGGGGGTGAACACGCCGTAGGGCTTGCCGGTTTGGGTCAGGATTTCGCGCTGCTCAAACACCACATGGTCTTTTACGCTCACCCAGGCCTTGCGCATACGCGCCAGCGCGCTTTGGACCTCGGCGTCGCGGGCCACAGCCTGCGGCTCGTAATCGCGGGCGCAAAACACGGCGTCCACCCCCAGCGCCTGTGCCAGCGCGGGGATGTCCTCTTGCGCCCAGCCATGGCGCACGATCAGGCCACTATGCGCCTGTGCGCCCAAGGTGCGCAGTTGGGCATCGATGGCACAGAGCGACTCGCGGATGAACTCCACCCGCCGGTCGGCGCGCGGCAAGGGATCCAAAATGGCGCGATCCAAAATAAAGACGCAATGCACTTGCGCGCAAGATTGCAGGGCTGCGGCCAAGGCGGCGTTGTCCGTCAGGCGTAAATCGCGGCGCAGCCAGACCAGGCCGGAGGAATAAGTGCTTTGCATGCCTGTCGTTAAAATGGTGGTATGTCCGGCGATTTTGCATCCACCAACCTCACGCACCATTTTTTGATCGCGATGCCAGGTTTGGAAGACGGGCTTTTCTCTAAAAGCGTGGTCTATTTATGCGACCACAGCCCCCGGGGTGCCCTGGGTCTGATCATCAACAAACCCTCGGAAATCAATTTATCGGATTTGTTCGGCAAAGTCGATTTGTCTCTGCAGCGCGCCGATCTGGCTGCGCAAGCCGTGCTGCAAGGCGGTCCGCTGCATGAGGAACGCGGTTTTGTGCTGCACGAGGCTTTGTCCGACGCGTTCGATAGCACGGCTGCCGCCCCCTATGCCTCCAGCATGGTCATCCCCGGCGGTTTGGCGATGACGACCTCGCGCGATGTGCTCGAAGCCCTGGCCAGCGGACAAGGGCCGAGCAAAGTGCTGGTCTCCTTGGGCTATGCGTCCTGGGGCGAAGGCCAATTAGAAAGCGAGCTGATGCGCAATAGCTGGCTCACGGTCGACGCTGAGAAAGCCATTATTTTCGATACCCCGGTCAATCAGCGCTATGAGCGTGCACTCGATCTGCTGGGGTTGAAGGCTTGGATGATCGCCCCGCAGGCGGGTCACGCATGAACGCCCTGGCTATGCCCGCGCCCGCTGGGCGCATGCCTGCGCCGCAGGCGCATTCGGTGCCAGCGGATTTACAGCGTTTCATGGCCTTTGATTTCGGTACCCGGCGCACGGGCGTGGCGGTGGGCAGTCGCTTGCTGGGCGCTGCGCAGCCGCAGGCCAGCATCAGCGTTGCGGGCGATGCGCGCTTTGCCCACATAGCGCTGCATCTCAAGGAGTGGGAGCCCCAGGCTTTGGTCGTCGGCGTGCCTTACCACCCGGATGGCGCGCCCCACGACAATACGCTGCGCGCGCAAAAATTTGGACGCCAGTTGCGGGGCCGCTTCGGCCTGCCGGTGTTTGAGGTGGACGAGCGGTACAGCACCACCGAAGCCCTGGCCGGTGGCGCTAAAGATGCCGATGCGGCCTCGGCCTGCATCATCTTGGAGCAGTTTTTGCGGAGCTTGCCGCCATGACCCTGGTTCTCAATGCCGAAGCCCTGTACCTAGAGCTGCTGCGTGGTGTGCGCCTGCTATGCCAGGCTGACAGCCGTTTGGTCGGCATCACCTCGGGTGGCGCTTGGCTGGCTGAGCGTTTGCACCGAGACCTGGGTTTGCCCGGTACCTTTGGCACGATTTCCTCGGCCATGCACCGCGACGACTTTGCCAAACGCGGTTTAGCGGCCAGCGGCAAGACGCACTTACCCTTTGAAATCAAAGACGCGCATTTGGTGGTGCTAGACGACGTGCTCTTTACCGGTCGCACCATACGCGCGATTACCAATGAATTGTTCGACTACGGCCGCCCGGCCAGCGTGCGCCTGGCAGTGATGGTCGATAGAGGCGGGCGTGAGTTGCCCATTCAAGCCGATTTTGCCGCTGCACGCGTAACGCTGGATGCCGGTCAATCGCTCGCCCTGGCGCGCGATGCGGCGGGCACCTTCAGCTTTGATGTGAAAGAAAAATAGGTCATGTTGCACCGGCGCAATCCGCAACTCAACCAGCACGGCGAGCTGATTCACTTGCTGTCCACCGAAGGCTTGTCGCGCGACATATTGACGCATATTCTGGATACGGCCGCGCAGTTTGTGTCGGTGAGCGACCGCGAGGTGAAAAAAGTTCCGCTGCTGCGCGGTAAAAGCGTGTTCAATTTGTTTTTCGAAAACAGCACGCGCACGCGCACTACGTTTGAAATTGCGGCTACGCGCCTGTCTGCGGATGTGATTAACTTGGACATCGCCCGCTCCTCAGCGTCCAAAGGCGAATCCCTGCTCGATACGATTGCCAACCTCAGCGCCATGGCCGCTGATATTTTTGTAGTGCGCCACAGCGAATCGGGCGCGCCCTACCTGATTGCGCAACATGTCGCGCCCCATGTGCATGTCGTCAATGCGGGCGATGGCCGCCATGCCCACCCCACCCAGGGCTTGCTGGACATGTACACCATCCGCCATTACAAAAAAGACTTTACGAATTTGACGGTGGCGATCGTAGGCGATGTTTTGCATTCGCGGGTGGCGCGTTCGGACATCCATGCCTTAACAACGCTGGGCTGCGCCGAGGTGCGCGTGGTAGGTCCGCGCACCCTGGTGCCCGGCGACATGGCGCAAATGGGCGTGCGGGTGTTCAACACCTTGGAAGAAGGTATCAAGGGCTGCGACGTCATCATCATGCTGCGCCTGCAAAACGAGCGCATGAACGGTGCGCTGCTGCCTTCGAGCCACGAGTATTTCAAGAGTTTCGGTCTGACGGCAGAGAAGCTGGCATTGGCCAAACCTGATGCCATCGTGATGCATCCGGGCCCGATTAACCGCGGCGTGGAAATCGATTCCACCGTGGCCGACGGCATGCAAAGCGTGATCCTGCCGCAAGTGACCTTTGGCATCGCCGTGCGCATGGCGGTGATGGGCATTGTCGCGGGCAATGAAGCATAAAGGCCAGTCCATGAAGTTACTGATTCGCAACGGACACTTGCTCGACCCCGCCAGCGGCCTGGATGCGCCGGGCGATGTGGCTGTTGCCGATGGGCGCGTGCTGGCCATGGGCCAGCTACCCGCAGATTTTGTGCCGGCGCAAACGCTAGATGCCCAAGGCTGCATCGTGATGCCCGGTTTGGTGGACTTGGCGGTGCGCTTGCGCGAGCCGGGTCATGAGCATGAAGGCATGCTGGCCTCTGAGTTGTCCGCCGCAGTGGCCGGCGGCGTGACCTGCTTGGTATGCCCGCCCGACACCGATCCGGTGCTTGACGAGCCTGGTCTGGTGGAAATGCTGCGCTTTCGGGCGCAAAGACTGCACCAGGCGCGCGTGTTGCCCCTGGGTGCGCTGACCCGGGGCCTCAAGGGCGAAGTGCTCACGGAGATGCTGCAACTGAGCGAGGCTGGATGCGTGGGTTTTAGCCAGGCAGAGGTCGGTATCGCCAACACCCAGGTGCTGATGCGCGCCATGCAATACGCCCGCTCTTTTGGCTATACCGTCTGGTTGCGGCCACAGGAATTGCATTTGGGCAAGGGCGTCGCCGCCAGTGGCCCGCTGGCCACACGCATGGGCTTGAGCGGCGTGCCCGTGGCCGCTGAAACGATCGCCTTGCACACGATTTTTGAGCTGGTGCGCGCTACCGGCGCGCGGGTGCATATCTGCCGCCTGAGCAGCGCCGCGGGGGCGCAGCTGCTTCGCCAAGCCAAGGCCGAGGGATTGCCGGTAACGGGTGATGTGAGTGTTAACTCCCTGCACTTGACGGATATGGATGTGGGCTACTTTGACAGCCGCACCCGCCTGAGCCCGCCACTGCGCCAACAGCGCGACCGCGAGGCTTTGCGCCAGGCTTTGCAAGACGGCACGATAGACGCGCTGGTGTCCGATCACATGCCGGTGGGTGCCGATGAAAAAGAATTGCCATTTGCCGAGGCTGAGCCTGGTGCGACCGGCCTCGAGTTATTACTGAGTCTGGCACTGAAGTGGGCGCGCGACAGCGACATCCCGCTGGTGCAGGCCCTGGCCTGCGTGACGCATCGCAGTGCCGACGTGCTGGCCGCCAGTCAGGGTACGGCCCAAGGCGGCATGGGCCACCTGGCTGTGGGCGCGAAAGCGGATATTTGCGTCTTCGACCCGCAAGGCGCCTGGACGGTGCAGGCGGCGCACCTGCGTAGCCAAAGCAAGCACACGCCTTTTGGCGGCTATGAATTGCCCGGCCAAGTGCGGGCCACCCTTGTCGCTGGTCGGCTGGCCTACCAGGCGCCGGGCACGGTGCTCCACTAAACCGGCCGGTCCCCCGCGGTGCCCATGCCCTCCAAATTGCGCGGTGCCTGGCGCCTTGTGCGTCTGCTTGTGCATTTGCTGCGCGGCTGGTGGACGATCCGTTGGTATTTCCCGGGATGGTCGCAAGCGCGGCGCGACCAGATGGTGCAGCACTGGTCGCAAGCCATGCTCGCTATTTTGGGATTGCAATTGCGCATTGAAGGGCAGTTGCTCCAGCAGGGGCCCTTGATGCTGGTGTGTAACCATATTTCTTGGTTGGATATTGCGGTATTGCACGCTGCAGTGCATTGCCGCTTTATCTCCAAGGACGATATCCGCACTTGGCCGGTGCTCGGCACGCTGGCCAGCGGTGGCGGTACTTTGTACATCCGTCGGGCTTCGCGCCGCGACGCATTACGCGTGGTGCACCAAATGGCGCAGGCCTTGCAGCAGGGTGATGTGCTGGCCTTTTTTCCCGAAGGCACTACCGGCGACGGCAGCACGGTCTTGCCCTTTCACGCCAATTTGTTGCAGGCAGCCATTGCCGCGGATGCGCCGGTACAGGCACTGGGCTTGCGTTTTGAAGACGCTGCCACTGCGAGACCTAGTTTTGCGCCTTGCTATGTGGGGGATGAAAGCTTGCTCGAATCTGCCTGGCGCACGGTGTGCGCGCCGCCCCTGCGTGCCGTGCTGCGCTGCGCCCCGGCGCAAAGTGCCCAAGGCCGCGAGCGGCGCGAATTTGCCAGCGCCCTGCGCGAGACGGTCATCGGGCTACGCGCTAGCTGAACGGACCTTGAGGCGAATCGCGGTAATATCGTGGCCCTCGCGAACAAGGCGCCCCAGCAGGCTGGGCTGTAGTTGGCGTAATTTGGCGGCGATGGCCGTGGAGTCCACCAGCAAGCACCAAACCTGGCCTTCAATGGGCCCGGCTTGTACGCCTTGGCGCAGGCCGGGGGGTAGCAAGGTAGTGATGCAGCGCAAGCAAGCGCTGGACTGGGCACTCAAGTCCACCAAGCGGGCCAGTGTGGGCGAATCCATACTGGCTTGAAGCACCGAAAACGAGGTGTTGGAACGGCGCATCGAAACATTTCAGGGGTAGCGTATGCAATTGATTATCACGGATCCCAGGCTCTCGCGCAGTTATGTCTTGCAGACCAGCCCGGGCGGCGTGGCCTTGGCCTTAGCGGGATTTTTTATCGCGGTGACCCTGGTCTCTGCCGTTATTTACCACTGGATTTTGCTCAAAGGTGCGCGCGAAGGCTGGCCGGTCATCAGCCAGGTCATGCGTCTGGTGGTCAAGGACGAATTTGACCAACGCGACAAGTATTTGCGTGAAAACATCGAGGTGCTGGCCAAACGCATGGGCGAGATGCAGGCCAAATTGATGCAAATGGAGTCGCTGGCCGAGCGCGTCTCAGGCCTGGCGGGGCTGGATCCGGCGCAAGTGCGCACTACGCCCGGTCGCGGCGGCACGCTGGTGGCCGGACGCAATATGAATCTGCAAGAGCTGCAAACCATCATGGACCATATCGAGGTCGATACCAGTAGTCGCAACGACCTGATGACGGCGATCGAGTCGCGCTTGTTCGAGCAAAAGATCAAAAAACTGATGATCCCCACGCAGATCCCCGTGCCGGATGTCAGCACCGGTTCGGGCTTTGGCTGGCGCATTGACCCGTTTAACGGAATGAGCGCCTTGCACCAAGGCCTGGATTTTCCTGCGCCGATTGGCACCACGGTGCTCTCGGCAGCGGGCGGCGTGGTTGTGACGCAAGAGGTGCAGCCGCATTATGGGAACGTGATTGAGATAGACCACGGCAACGAGGTGTTGACGCGCTATGCCCATCTGTCGCGCAGTTTTGTCAAGAAAGGTGATTTGATCAAGCGGGGTCAAAAAATGGCAGAGGTGGGCAATACCGGCCGCTCTACTGGGCCACACCTGCATTTTGAGGTCTTGGTACGCGGCGTGGCGCAGGATCCGCAGAAATTCTTGGCCATGGGCCGCAAAGAGGCGGACAGGACGGCGCAACGCTAAAATCGCAAATTCAGCCAGGGCGGGTGTGCGGCGCATTTTTGCGCGGCCTTAACTCTTTCAAATCATCCACAACGGACTACCACTGCGCTGCTCTGTGAGCAATCCGGTCTCGCAGGGCGGACTTTCTACCGATGCCACTCTCCTTTCTCACCAAGTTATTTGGAAGCCGTAATGACCGCTTGCTCAAGCAGTACCGCACGTCCGTCGCGCGTATCAACGCGCTGGAGTCGCAGTACGAGGGCTTGAGTGACGAGGCCTTGCGTGGCAAAACCACCGAATTCAAATCCCGCGTGGCCGGCGGTGAAAGCTTAGATGCCATCTTGCCCGAGGCATTTGCGGTGGTGCGCGAAGGTGCTAAGCGCGTCATGAAAATGCGTCACTTTGACGTGCAGCTTATGGGCGGCATGGCGCTGCACCAAGGCAAGATTGCAGAAATGGGTACCGGCGAGGGCAAGACCTTGACGGCAACCCTGCCGGTATACCTTAACGCCCTGACCGGCAAAGGTGTGCATGTGGTGACGGTCAACGACTACTTAGCCGGACGCGATGCCCGCTGGATGGGGCAGTTGTACGGCTTTTTGGGTTTAAGCGTAGGGGTGAACACACCGCAGGCGCCGCGGGCCGAGAAGCAGGGCGCTTATGGCTCGGACATCACCTACGGCACCAATAATGAATACGGCTTTGACTACCTGCGCGACAACATGGTGTACGAGGTCACAGACCGGGTGCAGCGCGGTCTGAATCTCGCCATCGTGGACGAGGTCGATTCGATTTTGATCGATGAGGCGCGCACGCCACTGATCATCAGCGGCCAGGCCGAAGACCACACCGCCATGTACGTGGCGATTAACACGGTGATTCCCGCCCTCAAGCGCCAGGAGGGCGAGTTGGACTTGCGCACCGGCGAAGGCGTGATTACGCCGGGCGATTTCACGCTGGACGAAAAATCGCAGCAAGTATTTCTGACCGAGCAAGGCCACGAGAGCGCAGAACGTTTGTTGGCGGGTCTGAACCTAATTCCAGCAGGCTCGTCCCTTTATGACCCCGCGAATATCAGCCTGATGCACCATGTGTATGCCGCCTTGCGCGCCAACCATTTGTACCACCGGGACCAGCACTACGTGGTACAGGACGGCGAGATCGTGATCGTGGATGAATTTACGGGTCGCTTGATGACCGGGCGGCGATGGAGCGACGGTCTGCACCAAGCGGTGGAGGCCAAGGAGGGTGTGGCGATCCAGGCCGAAAACCAGACGCTGGCCTCGATTACCTTTCAGAACTATTTCCGCCTGTACGGCAAGCTTTCCGGCATGACTGGAACGGCCGATACCGAGGCCTATGAGTTCCAGGAAATTTACGGCTTGGAGACGGTGGTGATTCCGCCCAATCGCCCCAGCCGCCGCGATGACCAACTTGATCGGGTCTACAAGACAACGGCAGAAAAATACAAGGCGGCGATTGACGATATCCGCGAATGCTATGCGCGCGGACAGCCGGTATTGGTGGGCACGACTTCCATTGAGAACTCGGAAATTATTTCGAATTTACTGACCGCGGAAAAACTACCGCACCAGGTGCTCAACGCCAAGCAACACGCCCGCGAGGCGGACATCGTGGCGCAGGCCGGCCGCGCTCAAATGATCACCATCGCCACCAATATGGCCGGACGCGGTACCGACATTGTGTTGGGCGGCAACCTGGAAAAAGCCATTGAAGGTATGCGCGCCGACGAGTCCCTTGATGATGCAAGCCGTGTTGCGCGTGAAGCCGAGCTGCGCGCCCAGTGGGCTATTGACCACAAACACATCACCAGCCTGGGCGGCTTGCGCATCATCGCTACCGAGCGCCATGAGTCGCGCCGTATCGACAACCAGTTACGCGGCCGCTCTGGGCGCCAGGGTGACCCCGGCTCATCGCGTTTTTACCTGAGTCTGGATGATGCCCTGATGCGCATTTTTGCCGGCGAGCGCGTCAAAGCCATCATGGACCGGCTCAATATGCCCGAGGGCGAGGCGATTGAGGCGGGCATGGTGACACGCAGCATCGAGAGTGCCCAGCGCAAGGTCGAGGCGCGCAATTTTGATATGCGCAAGCAACTGCTGGAGTACGACGATGTCTCCAACGACCAGCGCAAAGTGATTTACCAGCAGCGCAACGCTATTTTGGACGCCCAGGATTTGAGCGCCCAGATTGCCTCCTTGCGGCGCGGTAGTTTTGAAGACTTAGTACGTTCTTTTGTACCGGTGGAGTCGGTAGAAGAACAATGGGATATTGCGGGCCTGCAGCGGCAGTTGGCCGACGACTGGGGCATCGCCCTAGATCTGGCCGCTCAGGTGAGTGCGGCCAGCGCTATTGGCGATGAGGATATTCTCCACCGGGTGTTGGAGGCGGCTGATACCGCTTTTGCCGCCAAGGTGGAGCATGTAGGCCTAAATGGATTTACGCAGTTTGAGCGCATGGTCTTATTACAAACCATTGACAGCCAGTGGCGCGATCACTTGAGTTCGCTGGACTATTTACGCCAGGGCATCCATTTGCGTGGTTATGCGCAAAAGCAGCCCAAGCAGGAATACAAACGTGAGGCCTTCGAATTGTTCGGGCAGATGCTCGACTCGGTCAAGAATGAAGTCACCAAGATTCTGATGACGGTACGCATTCAGTCCGCTGAGCAATTGGACGAGGCGGCCCAGGCTTTGGAAGCCAAGGGCGAGACGCTGAGCAATGTCACCTACACCGCACCCACCGATACCGGCGAGCCCGAAACCGTGTCTTTGGCCGACCTGGGATTACCCCAAGCCAGCGCTTCCGTGCCACGCGTAGGGCGCAACGAGCCCTGCCCTTGCGGCAGTGGTAAAAAATTCAAACAATGCCATGGCAAATTAGCTTGAGCTCGCAACTATGCCTGTTGATTTAGCGCCTCCGAACCCCGCACACTTGTTTCCCATCTCTGGACTGCGCATTGGCGTCGTGGAGGCTGGCATCCGCAAAGCGGGGCGCAAAGACCTGACGCTGTTTTTGCTGGACTCCGGAGCCAGCGTGGGCGCAGTATTTACGACCAACCGCTTTTGTGCAGCGCCGGTGCAAATCTGCCAAAGCCATTTAGCCTCGGGCGTCGCCATCCGCGCCCTGCTGATCAACACCGGAAACGCCAATGCCGGCACCGGTGCCGATGGCCTGGCCCGTGCCCGCAGCAGCTGCGAGGCTTTGGCCCAGCGCCTGGGCATTGATGCGGCACAAGTGCTGCCCTTTTCCACCGGCGTGATCATGGAGCCGCTGCCCACAGAACGCATCATTGCCGGCCTGGATACGGCCATCGCGGCCGCCCACGAGGACAACTGGCTGGCGGCAGCCCATGGCATCATGACGACCGATACCGTGCCCAAAGCCTTTGGTACGCAGCTCAATGTGCAGGGCAAAACGGTCAGCATTACCGGTATCAGCAAGGGCGCCGGCATGATCCGCCCCAATATGGCGACCATGCTGGGCTATATCGCCACCGATGCTTGCGTGGCCCCGGCCTTGTTGCAGCCCTTGGCCAAAGCGTTGGCCCAGGCCAGTTTCAACCGCATTACGGTTGATGGCGACACCTCCACCAATGACTCGCTGGTACTGGTGGCCACGCACAAGGCAGGACACAGTCCCATCAGCGCTTTGGATAGCCCCGAAGGGCAGGCCTTGTACCAGGCTTTGCTCAAGGTCGCTTTGCAATTGGCGCAGGCCATTGTGCGCGACGGTGAAGGCGCGACCAAGTTCATTACCGTACAGGTGGACGGTGGCGCCAGTACCGAGGAATGCAGCCGCGTGGCGTATGCGATAGCGCATTCGCCCTTGGTCAAGACCGCATTTTTTGCCAGCGACCCCAACTTGGGCCGCATCCTGGCGGCGGTCGGTTATGCCGGTATCACAGATCTAGATACCGATGGTATTGAACTGTATTTAGATGATGTACATGTCGCTACCCATGGCGGGCGCAACCCGAGCTACCAGGAAGCCGATGGCCAGCGTGTGATGAAACAAACTGAAATTCTGGTGCGCGTGCTACTGGGCCGTGGCCAGGCTAGCCACACGGTCTGGACCTGTGACCTGAGCCATGAATACGTCAGCATTAACGCAGATTACCGGTCTTAAGAGAGCCAGACACATGGACGATCAGCAGCTTTGGGCTCCGTTTCTGGCGCGTGCTGAACGCTTTATGGACCGGGTGGAATCGGCGCTGCGCCTGGACATCGAGCAGCCCGATTGGGACAGTGCCATCGCCTTTCGCTACCGCAAGCGGGTCTCCGGTCAGGGTTATATCGGCGCGGTGCGACAGGTCGGTGCCATGCGTCTGGACGACCTCAAAGAGATCGATATTCAGAAAGAAAAAATCCGCCGTAACACCGAGCAATTTGTGCATGGCAAAACGGCTAACAATGTGTTGCTGACCGGCGCGCGGGGCACCGGCAAGTCCTCGCTGGTACGCGCATGCCTGAACACCTACAGCGCCCAAGGGTTGCGCCTGATAGAGGTGGACAAAGCGGATTTGATCGACCTACCAGACATGGTGGACATCCTGGCGCGGCGTCCAGAAAAATTCATCGTATTTTGCGACGACCTGAGCTTTGACCAGGGTGAGGCCGGATACAAAGCGCTCAAATCGGTGCTTGACGGATCGGTGTCCGAGACCTCAGCCAATGTTTTGATTTATGCCACGAGCAACCGGCGCCACCTGCTGCCCGAGTACATGGCTGAGAACCTGAGCTATCAGCATACCGAAAGCGGAGAAGTACACCCGGGCGAGGTGGTGGAAGAAAAAATCTCCCTCTCCGAACGCTTTGGTTTGTGGGTCAGTTTTTACCCCTTCACCCAAGACGAATACCTCACCATCGTGGCCCAATGGTTGGATGTCTTGGCCGTCGATACGGCGCGGCGCGGCCACTGGCGCGAGGAGGCCTTGATCTGGGCGCTGGAGCGCGCCTCGCGCAGCGGCCGCGTGGCCTGGCAATTTGCCAAAGACTTTGCCGGTCGGCAGGACCCGGGCGCAGCGGCATGAGCCAGGTGCCCGTGGACCGGGTGGCGGACGGTCATGTGGCCCGCACCGGCGGCAGCGACCGGCCCTTGACCGAAGTCGCAGTGGGTGTGCTGCTGCAGGCGCATGGCAAATTTTTGATGACTTCGCGTCCGCCAGGCAAGGCCTATGCAGGCTACTGGGAATTCCCAGGTGGCAAGGTGGAAGCGCAAGAATCCTTGGAGCAGGCATTGACCCGCGAGTTGTAT
>Ga0136644_10001892_pt1 | contig 16294 bp, 20 predicted proteins | sample C_130820_EF_Meta_FD_94780 | JGI IMG/M metagenome (GOLD analysis project Ga0136644, IMG submission 94780) | Freshwater microbial communities from Lake Croche, Canada to study carbon cycling - C_130820_EF_MetaG (v2) (version 2) | ecosystem: Environmental > Aquatic > Freshwater > Lake | place... | reverse complement strand
TAGAATCTGCGCAGCTTCGCTCTTGGCTTTCTCGAGAGCTTCGGGAGTAAAGCCTTCTACGTTTGACTTTTGTTCCCAGGCTTTTTCCATTGCCTTGAAAGCAATGTCAGCGTCCATCACGTGAGTAAGAAGATAGTTTTCACAAGAAGAGTGAACGGCTGTCCCAAAGTCAAGAACAGTCGAAGGTTTGGATAGATCTATCTTCTTTACGTGAACGAGGTTGTGCCGATAAGAGCACTCCTTCCAGAGCTTTACCTCTGAAAAAGAAACGTGCTTCTTACCGGTCGGAAGATCCTCAAACGTTGTTTCTGTTGTCACTAGGACAACATACTATCACGTGATGCTAAAGTTCACTTATTGTTTTCTTGGAGATGATTAAACATATTTTATTTTAATTCTTTAGATGCGCTGAGTTAAAAATTATTTAATACATCGGCTATATGCTTCAATTCTTTTTCGATTAACCACCAACCAACCGGAATGCAAATCATTTCATTACAAAATTTATCAACGCCCTTTAATGGTTCTTGAGACAAGAACTGTTTGCAAACAGAATATTTGTCATTTCTAACATGAACAACATCTGAATGAATATTATTTTCCAAGAGATATTTTTTTAGTTTTTCCCTGTTTTCTGTCATTATTGTGTAGATCCAATAAGAAGATTCAGGATCATATTTTGTTTTTTCTATTTTTGGATTTTTTATATTGTCTTCATAGAATTTTGCATTTTTTTTATGAAGATAAATTATATTCTTTAAATCTTTTAGCTGTTCTAGTCCTATTGCAGCATTCACATTGTTCATGTGAAATTTATAGCCTGCATAGTCGATGTCTTGTTCCCATTTGCTTCCAATATATTTTCTATCTAAACCAAACCATCTAAGTTTTCTGACAAGAGCAGCATCTTCATTTGATTTGCATGCAATTGCTCCTCCATCGATAGTTGTTAAATGTTTTATCGCCTGGAATGAAAAGCATACAAAGTCGCTGTGTGTTCCTATTGGTTTATTTTCATAAGTTGAACCAAGTGCGTGTGCTGCATCTTCTATTACTTTTATGTTGTGCTTTTTTGCAATTTTATTGATTTCTGAAATATTAAAAGGCGTGCCTGCCCAATGAACAGCGACTATTGCTGCAGTATTTTTTGTTATTAATTTTTCAACTGAAGATGGGCTAATATTTCCTGTTTTCGAATCAATATCGGACCAGACTATCTTTCCACCCATTGTAATGATGGGCTCATTTGTTGCCATACAGGTCATAGGAGAAGAAATAACTTCTTTTCCGGGACCCACTCCACACATTCTATAAGCCAATGTTAAGGCACTAGTTCCACTGTTTACTAAACACACATTGTCGTTTTCAATGAATGATCCAAACTCTTTTTCAAATTTATCGGAGTATTCTCCTTCAGTGATAATTCCGGAATCAAAAACTTCTTGAATTTTATTTCCAATATTTTTAGGAATCTTTATTTTAAAGAGAGGAATCATTGCAATTTTCTTTCTTTATAGAAATTTATCATCTCTTCTAAAGATGAATCAATCGTTTTTTCAAGTTTCCATCCTAAGTTCTTTGTCTTGGAGCTGTCTAGAGAATATCTAACATCAGCTCCTGATCGGTCAGAAGAATATTGTACGGACTCAGAAAAAGATCTATTGAATTTTTTTGAAATTTTTTCCACAATCTGTTTTACAGAAAGCTCTTCATCAGAAGATATGTGGTAGCTTGTATTTTCTTTTCCAGTGTCTAAAATCTGATAAATTGCATTGACATTATCTTCAACATGAATCCAGTTTCTAACATGTGTTCCCGATCCATGAACAGGAATTTTTTCTTCATTTATAAGACTTGTTATAGCCTTTGGAATTAATTTCTCAAAATGTTGCCTTGGTCCATAGTTGTTTGTTGTTCGAGTAATTACGTAAGGTATCTGGTAAGTTCTGGACCATGCAACAAGCAATTGTTCGGCTGCACTTTTTGATGCTGCATACGGATTGCTTGGTTTGTGCCTATCATCTTCTCTAAAAGATCCTTCTTCTATGTCACCAAAAACTTCATCTGTGCTTATTTGCAAAAATAAAGGAGTTTTATATTCCCATGCTTTCTGCATATGAAATATTTTCTTATTCTTTATAATTTCAAGAAGATTATAGACGCCCAAAACATTGCTATTGATGAATTCAAAGCTTGAAGCTATAGAGTTGTCTACATGAGATTCAGCAGCAAAATTTACAATAAAGTCACAATCAGGAATATCCTTTATCTTTGCTATGTCTTCTTGCAAAAATGAATAATTTTCATGATTTCCAAAATCTAATTTGTTTGATGCATAAGAAACCTTGTCAATGTTCAAAACTTTATGACCTTTTTTTAGCAAAAGATCTATAAAATGAGAACCAATAAATCCAAGTCCACCTGTTACGATAAAATATTTGCTTTTACTTAATTTCATCTTTAAAAAACTCTTCCCAAGATTTCCATTTCCAAGTGTCGGGATTTTCTGGGCTCCAAGATTTTGATGGACAATTTATTACTGTTGCCGTTTCATCATTTGACGAATTGATAATTCTGATAGGCACACCAGGATCTATTAGTAAGATCGAATATTCGTCTTCTCCTTGTTTTCTTAGATTTATTTTTTTTAATTCTTTTGTTTCAAAAGAGAATATTTCAACATCAACTTCTCCTGAGATTGCTGTAATGAAATATTTTCTTTCTTTGTGAAGGATTGGTCCTTTGCTTAATCCTGGTTTAATGGTTGTTGCATAAACCATCTTTGGAACATAGTTGTCGTGAAAACTATCCCAATCTCTAAAAATAGTAAAAAGTTCGCCTTCTTCTGTTTTTATTTTTTGAAAATTCTTTATTTTGATAGATTTTTCATTCATAATTTACATGTGTTTTTGTTTTTCTCCATCAAACCAAATTAAGTCCATTTTATCTAAAGTGTCAAACTCTATATTGTTTTTGACATAAAATTCATAAATAATGTACTCAATGGATGAAGAATTGCTTACCATATTTTGTAATTCAGAATGTGAAAATTGATCAATAAATTTGATTATATTTTTTGACTCTGTTGCATATAAGCCGGTATTAAAGTGCCTAGGGGCATCAGGATTTTTGTTTATTGTAAATAAATTTCTCGGATTTTCAAAAAAAGAATCAAAAAATTGATGGCTTATCAAAAGTTGTCTAGGTTCAAAATGAATGAACCACTGATAATTTGATATTACTTCTTTGGCAAACTTAAAGTTTTCTATTTCTCCGGCCCCTTTATTTTTGCACCCATAAATGTTATGTGGGCTAAAGATTATTTTTAAATTGTTTTCATGTGCAAAATCTTGAATATCTTTAGAGAGATTGTCGTAATTCAAAACTGTATTTTCTAATAAATGATAATCACAATTTTGAATTTTAAGTTTTTCTTTGTATTCAAAAAATTTCTTCAAACCCTCTAAAATCTGATTATTTCTTTTTTTTACTTCGTCTTTTGAGCAATAAGGTGGCTGTATAGAAGCTATTAATTGTAATAAGAATTTCTTATTTCTTGATTCCATAAAACCTTAAGTCAGCTGGTTTCTTTAAAGTTTCAAAAAAATATTCACAAAATACATTGTCAACATCTATTGCACTTCTAACATCTTCTTCAGTTATATTTCTATAGTAATTTTCCCATCCTTGTATTTTTGAAGTTAAAGGTGAAGAAAAACCACCATCTGTTCTAAGAGTGCCGTGTTCACCTGCACCAGTAGTTTTACAAGAAAAGAAAAATAAACCCTTGGGCTTCAACATTCTAGTTATGTTGGAAAATGTCATTTTCCAATACATGTCATGTTCAAAACAATCGCTGCTTACAATTATGTCAAATGATTCATTTGGTTCATTATACTCATGTGCTAAAGAAACAATGTCTACGTTTTTACCTTCTGCGACATCTAACCCAACATAGCTACAATTATCAAACAAATACTTGTTGTTTCCATTAATATCAAGAGATCCAATATCCAAAACTCTTGAATTTGAAAATTTTTCTGGAAATTTATTTTTTACACTTAACAAGAAATTTCTTGATTCTTCATGTGACATTTTTCATGTTCTCCTTAATTTGACGCAAAATTTCATGAAATTTTGCATAGCTAGGTTCTATCGAGAGAGTTCTTGATACAAAATCTCTAGGGTTATAATTTTCTAAATTATTAAGAAATTTAGAAAATTTTTCATCAAACTCATTTTTATCTTTGAAATATTCTCCACAACTAAGGTCCCAATAAGGGATTGTTGTGACAGGAGTAAATCCTGAGGAATGAAACTCTGCAGGACAATTTATTTGTTGTGTTCTTTTTGTTACCGTCCAAACAAAAATTGGAATATTTTTTGACAATGCACTTTCTAAGGCAAATCCTTGGCTTTCATGTCTACCAACCCAGATGATATATTTTGCTCGATCAACAAGAGACTGATAATGATCTTCTTGATAAGACCCATATGATATCAGATGATAATCGATATTTAATTCTCTTAGTTTTTTTTCAACGAATTCTAGGTCTTCTTTTTTTCTTTCTTTGTAATAAAGAATGATTTTATCTTTTTTGTTTGTTTTTTCTTCGGGAATTTCTACAGGAAAAGGAAATGAGAAAACAGGGATGTTGTTAAAATTAAATTCTTTTACCCATGTGTCAACGCTTGGCTGAGATGGTTGAAGATATGCAGAATTTCTAAACTTACCATCTATTTTTCTTGCATCGTCATTTGGAAAAATTGAAAAATGTGGACCAAATAAAAAAATCTTTTCTGGAAAAATCTTGGTGTCGAGATATTCACTTGGACTGTAAATTACATCAGCTTCAGATAAACTGTTTACCGAAACATTATCTTTGTAGTTGAAAAGAAATTCTATCCCTCTTTTGTTCATGGGATGAATCCAGCAATTATTTGTGAATATTTTCATTTTGAACCTAAGATAACAGGATAATTGTATCCTGAAGGTGCATCAATTTTTACATCATATCCATATTTTTCTAAAAGAAATTTGTGATGTTCAATGCTTGAATATTTTTCTAAATCTCCTTTATGTCCTAAATTTGTTTGCAAAAATATAAAATTGTTATTTTTACTAATTTGTTCTACAAATTTTTCAAATTTGTCTCCAAAATGATAAAGCACACATGAAGAATAAAAAATGTCATATTTAAAATTTTCAAAATTTGCTTTATTGATGTCAAATTCATAAAAATTCAAATTGTCATATTTTTGATTATCATGAAGCTGCATCATATTTTTTACAAAGTATGCTTGTTGAACAACATTTTGGCGAGGAAGATAAGGATTTGTAGGTTGAACAATTACTTCGCTTCTATCAAATCCGTCAACATTTTTGGCTCCTAATTTGGCCATATAGTAAGAAAATAATCCTGAATTGCAACCTACATCGCAAACAGTCTTATCTTTGACATTAGGAAGATTATTTTTTATGATAAAGTTCCACTTACTTTCACCTCGTTCAGAATTAGTCAAATAATCTTGTCTTTCTATAAAGTTAGGATAAGTTCTTTCATGAATTATATGATTTCCTATTTTTATAGGAGTATACCATTCCAAAAAATCGTCTTTAAAATCATTTAGATAGTAATGAAGCTGATCAAATTTTTCATCTTGATCAATAACAATTGCTGGAACTTGAGTGTATCCTCCTTTTAGCAAAATAGATGCTCTATGTAATCCATCACAAATTACAATTTTGTCAGATATCTTCTGACAAAGAATGTATGAATCTGAATATTCGTTGCTCAAATATTTTGTTGGATTGAAAGAATTAATTAAGTTATTGAAAATTTCTTCTGAATGATCAATTCCTAATCCAACTGCCCAAGTAAAACTGTCTAAATACTTGGCATAGTTTTCTTTTTTGCCTAGAACATAATCGAAGTGAGGTGTATTTTTTATTTTTTCTAATTTGTGTTCAGCACTAATTTTCCCATTGACGGAAGTAACAATTCTTGCAAAGACATCATTTAAATTTATTAATTTTACCAATCTTTTTTCATCTATTTTCCCAAAATTATGAGATTTGGAATAGTCAAATGAAAATATTTTATGATCAACGATGTGCTTCATTTTGAGCTCCAGTTAAACTTTGAAAGTATTTGTCACACATGTCTACAAATTGTTTCATTACTTTTTGCTTGTTTTGAGTATTAAAGTTTGATCCCTCATGGACTCTGTGCAAAAAACAACAATCTTTTAAATTTGAAAAGATTGCCCCTCTTCTTGTGCACCTCTTCCACCAATCATAATCCTCTACAAAAACATCTGTATCATAATAACCAAACTTTTTGTGCAACTTTTTCTTGTAGACGGCACTTGAGTTTGCTATGCAATTTTCATTCTGATTAAATTTTTTGACAATTGATTCATGGTCCAAAGGAAGTTCTGGTGCTCCCGGTTTTTCTTTTCCTTGAGCATCGATGTATTTCATCTGAGTTCCAAGAATATCAATATTGTTTTCTCTTATAAAGTTTAGCTGCGACCTAAGCTTGTCTCTTGTCCAAAGGTCATCAGAATCTAGAATCGAAATCCAATCTCTGGACGACTGGATTATGCCTTCGTTCAAGGCCGCCGACTTGTTTGCAACATCAAGCGAGATTATTCTAAATCTTTCATCTAATAATCTGTATCTTTCGATTATCTTAGGAGTGCTGTCGGTTGATCCATTTTCGACTATTAGACATTCCCAGTCTTCAAAAGACTGATTTATCAAAGACTGTATTGTTTCTTCGACGTATTTTTCGCTGTTGTGAGCTGCAATTATTACGCTAAACATGCTTTTCTAGAAGGCATTCTACAATATTCTTTATTCTGTTTACGTAAGTGTGTTTCTCGGAGACTAATTTCATCTTTTCGGAAACATCTGCAACACTTCCCTTTGAAAGAAACTCTTCCCCTGCATCAAACATGTCTTGAATTGAGTTGCACTCATTTAGTCCTAAAAGATTTGCAGTGGTCGGAGAGTTTGTGATCGACCAGCATCCATAGCTGATATTTTTGAACAAACGACAAGGAATATAACCTTTTTCAACCTGCCATTTTCCTTGAATCACTGGTGAGTGGCGGCTGCTTCTTACCAGTGATATGTTTTCTTCTATTGATGTCAGCCTGTTTGTTAGAAACCTTATTTCAGAATTTTTGCACAATTGAGCATATTGATTTAGTTCATCAATATTTCCATGTTCTCCTGTTGTCACGCTTCCAACCCAGTTGACAACTGAGTTTGACTTATTATGAAAAACAGGCTCAACTTTTTTGATCTCTTCAGGAAGGAGATCTGTTGCCCAAGGCTGATAGAGCGTTTTTTTGCTGTCTTCCCAGTATGTTAGATCGTCTATTTTTTCTATTTCTCTTGACAGGACATCGTGTGTGTAGACCTGAAGATTGATGTGATTATTTAACCTAAGATCTTCTCTGTCTGAATTGTGCAAGATGTAACTTGCACCATCAATTTTTTTCAAGTTTTTGTCTGAAACTCCGCAGCAAAGAACAACAGAGTTTGAATCCATGATATCATTGCTCTTCTCTTCATCTGGAAGCCAGTAAGTCTCGAATCCCATATGAGAGGAAGCCCGGGCAAAAGCATGGTGAACATAGCTGTGAGTATGAGAGTGAAGAGGAATTCCCCAGACAATAAATTTCATTTTATTGATCCTACTTTTCTGAGCCAAGATGTTACATACTCATCTTTTCTTTCCAAGTAATTTCCTGAGGATCCATTCCAGTTGGAAGAGCTTCCGTAGTGCAAAAATCCATCCTCCATCACCTCTATTTTGTAATCAAGGTCATACATTTTTTTGAGATCTTCAGGGCAAGATTTTAATAATGATAATTTTTCAAAATCTAAGTGGCTTGTGTGAGTTAGCACCCTGTATGAACTTTCAAATTTTTTGAAATGCCAATACAGCTGACCGGTCGAATCAACATTTTGACAATCAACTACTCCGCAGTTTAGATCAACTAGCCTTGGAGATGGAAGTTTGTCAAAATCTATAAAAATGAATCCCGTCCAGAGGTATTTGACATGCCTTCTTGTCTGAAGTATTCCTGATATAGAATTTGACTTAAGAAAATCTTCGATCTTAAATTTTTTTAAAGGAAAAAGATCTCCGTCAAAAAAAGCAAACTTTCCTCCAAGACCATCATTTAAAATCTTGTCATATGCCCACTGCTGCAGAGAAGCAACAGCAACACTAGGTGAAGAATGATCAATATTTATTGGAGCATCCCAACAAACAACTTTAGGATACTGCAACGATACTTCTCTGATCTTTTTTCTAAGATCAAGTGATAATCCATCATTGACAATTATGATTTCTTCCAGGTCTTCACACTGGTTGAGCAGAGACTCGATTTGATATTTGAGAACATTTATTCTATTGCAATGAAAAGATACAATCTTAGACACTTCTTACCTCTGCATGATTCTTGTCGAGAGCAATAATTTTTTTCTCAAATGGAATATTCCAGCTCTCAGGATAACAATAAGAGGGAAGCATTGTTTTTACTTGATTGATCACAAAGTGTTCGCTTAAGTAGCAATTTAGATGAGATTCATCGTGCCAGATTGCAGTTATTCCATTTTTGTCATCTTCGTCAATTCTTCCCATAATTGCAGAAGACATAGACATAAAAGCTTCAAAAGATCCTCCATTGAATCCTCCAGCCCAATAGTGGGGACGCCACCTGTCTTGAGGAATAAAAGCTTTTGATTTGGAGTTTGTTTCTGGCGTTCCAAGCGGATTATTACCATTCCTCATGTAAAAACCTGGATGGGCTGTTGCAACCAGGCTCTTGTAACGAGTTGGCAAGATCTCTTCGCCCACTTCATTTGCTATAAGCATGTCTGCATCGAGATAATAGAGAACATCTGGACATTCTGAACCTAAAGATTTTAATCTTTCTCTTGCAGAGTAAAAGTGGTGATACCTGTAAAGAGTGTCTCCTGGAAAACCTTTTCTCTCTATTTTTGTGACAATGCTATTGGCATTTATTTCTGAGCACATGCCATCCATTTCAGAACAATTGTCTGTAAAAAGAATGAATGTCTTTTCATGATTTTTTAAAAAATATTTCTGAATCGACTCGTATAGAGGTTTAACAAATTTTGTGTACTTTCCGGTAGCAATTGTCAATATGCCAATTTTCATACTGAGTCCTTAAGTGGCAAATTGAGAGGATGATGTGCACCTGAGTTTATAAATCCAAAAACTTTTTCATAATCAAGCTCTTTTCCCGACATCCACAAAGAGTAAAGCTCATCAGCTTCCACATTCTCAGCTCTATTCTTGTATTCTTCTTGAACTCTATTTAGAGGCATATTAAATGTTCTGCTTCTTATCTGACAAGAACATATCTCGGGGATTGCATAGGTCGACTTTATGGATTGAAGCCTGTCTTCAAGCTGATTAGGATTTGAAAAACTTAGATGCGAAGACCATCCTTCAAGATCTCTTCTTCTAAAGATGTTTCCATCAAGAGAGAACGGATAATTCCAATCTAGACCGGAGTTCTTCCAGTTCCAAAAAAATATCTGATGATTAATTTCTCCATTTGGAATATGTTGCTCAGAATTGACAGGATAGCAATAATTCAAGTGAAGACCAAGCCGAAGAGAAAAAGTCAGTATATCTGGGCTTGACTCCAAAACAGCGCACGGAAGAGAAAAATTTGTCTCCTCTTTAAAGAGCATGTCATCAACAAAGAACATGCAGTATTTTTCTCCGAGTTTTAAGTACGTCTTGACTTGATTTTCAAAATTGTCTTCTTCTAAGAAGACAACATCTTTATGAATGATTTTTACCTTATTTAGACCTTCTTCATACTTTTTGTCATATTTGTGAAGAACTGTTACCTTCTTCATGTCCATATTTGTTATTCTTTTCATGGAAGAAAGAAGAGCATGAAGCTGCATGGGCCTATTTTTTGAAAAAATCATTGCATCTATCATTGATTGACTCCATAAATTGATCTATACCATGCAGACAAAGCTTTGGGAACAGTTGGATTGTACGATGGATTTGGAACGTGTTTGTACTGCACTAGTGGTTCATTTAAGTTTGCAAACTTAAACCAAGGAATGCATCTTGTCCATAAATCTAAATCTTCTGCCAAAGGAAATAGATCAAAATAGCCTGAACATTTGTCAAGAATTCTTTTTCTAAAGACTACGCTAGGATGACCTAGCGAATTTTCTCCCCAAAGAATTCTTGTTGCTATGCTTTGATGGTCTGTTGGATACGAAGTTGTTCTTATGAAATTATCTTCTCCATCAACAACATTCAATTGTGTTCCTAAAACATCTATTTGAGGATTTTTGTCTAAAAAATCCATCTGTTTTAGAATTTTATTTTGCATCCAAACGTCGTCAGAATCTTGTCGAGCAATATAGTCTCCTCTTGATCTCCTGATTCCTTCATTAAGTGCAGGAACTATTCCTGGAGATGAATGAAAAATTTTTATTCTTTCGTCTCTAATTGATTCAACAACTTCTTGCGTTTTATCTGTTGTTCCATTTATGATGCACAATACTTCGATATCGTGATTTCCATTTTGATCAAGAACTGATCTGATTGACTTTTCAATCGTTTTTTCGGAATTTCTTGATGGAATTAATACTGATATCATCAAGACCTTCTCTTTATTTCTGAAACAAATGGAGCAACAAGCGGAGTTCCTCTCATCATAGTTGCCATTAAAGCAATCTCTTTTGTTGGAATATTTTCTAATTTTGCTCTTTTGTCAAAAATATTTGGATCAAGCTCTAGATTTCCAGAAGTCGTCTGGATGGAGATACAGTCATAGTACATTTGAGACAGAAAATTTGCAGATTCGTTCCCTAAAGGAGTGTTTGATTCTTTGAGAATTTCTGAAATGCTATAAAAAATGTCCTGATAAATAGAGGTGCAAGTCTCTCTGTTAAGACTCTTTCCTTTGTTTCTTTCAAGTCTATCTACAAGAATCTTTGAAATTGTTTCGTGAAGCTTGTTGTCGGTCATTTTGGCTCCTTTCTATCAACAGTAATGAAAGGAATTGACTCTCCGGTCCATTTTCTGTGCCAAATCCATCCTCCGGTTTTTTCCTTGAGATCTTTTGCCTTAGCCTCTATCATTTCTTCTGTCACCTGAGACCAAGGAACGTCAAACATCATATTTGTTTCTGCTGTATCTTCAAGAGAACCGTTGTAAAGAGAATTCCAATGCTTTGTCCAAAAATCTCTATACAACCTTATTTTCCTTGTAATATCATGCCAGGAATAATGATGAACTCCAGGAAGTGTATTGACAACCTTGTTGAACCAAACTTTATACTGCTCTAGAGCATCTTTGTTTCCACTGATTGCAGCATTTCTAAGAATCTCAGTTTGTTGAGAGTGAAATGTTACATGAGGTATTCTTTCTCCTGTTTCTTTATGAATCATGTCGCATCCATCGGTTCCTGGAGCAGCATAAATTTCACCGTTGCTGTCAGTTCTTCTGAGATCTTTTGGAATTCCGTGAGTTATGTGAGGAAGATTCTTGCTCAATCTCCATTTCCATGGCTGTATATCAGCTCTAACTTTATCAGATCCTCCCCAGTACTCAACAACTGGAAGTGAGATTACTTCAACATTTTGAGGCATCTTTTCGCAGAGGTGAGAGATTTTATCAGCATCATCTTCGTGAACAATTTCATCGGAGTCCATTTGCCAGCAGAAATCTCCTGTGCACATAGATCGGGCTTCTGCTTTTTGCATTCCGTCAAATACGCCAAACCTTGGAGATGACCAATCCCTTTGAACAACTTTTATTTTTAGTTTCTGAAAATCACTCGTATTTACTTCGTCTGCAATTTTCTTTAATGCATCATATGTTCCGTCGCTGCTTCCTCCGTCAACAACGCAGACTTCTTCGCAAAATTGAATCATGGATCTAATGCTTTTTTCAAATGGATATCCTTGCGAAATGCAGTTGTATGTAGTCGTATAACCGCTAATCTTTGTTGACTTGTTCATTAAGTTTCTAGTAACCTTCCAGAAAAGATCGGGGGCAGCAAAAAGATATTCCTTGATCGAATCTAAATCTTCAGTATTAAACCAGTCTTCTTTTGCATGCTGAACATAGTCATTGACATGCAGCTTGCATCCCAACAATTTTGCTTCTATTACCATTCGCGGACATGTATCGGCTCCAACTGGAAGGTAAACAAAACCTTCTGATACAGCTAATTTTGAAAGAAGCTCTTTGTAAGACAGGTTCCAAACAATTTCATAATCTTTTGAATTTTCTTCGCACCATTTTTTCGCTTCTTCGGCTCCCTTTACCCATGAGCTTGAACCTAGAACTATCCATCCTTTTCTTTCAATATTCTGAACTTTTACTTGATCTTTGATGTGTGTCATCAATCCAAGCATATTTTTGCTAAAAACACTTGACAACACAATACTGTCTTTTTCCTTTAGAAAGGGAAATAAATCATTGTATTTCTTCTTCTGAGCTTCTGACATCCACCACATGCATTGAGCACCGTAATAAAAAGCCGAAATTAGCTTTCCATTCATCTGCTCATGACAATTACACTCCGATTTTTCTAAATTTTCGTGCTTTTCTGGGGATCTATACTTGCAATATTTGTAGTCATATTCCAGAACTGAATACTTCAGGTTTGCGATTATTGTTGGAATTAGTTCCGCATTAATGTGGCTAAAGTTCCCAAAAATCCAAAATTTTTCTAAACCCTGTTCTAAAAGGGCTAAATTGACTTTTGAAGAATGAATTTTTTGAACCCTAAAGGGAGATTCCTCAATTATTGCTTCTGTGGTTAGTTCGGCTCCGCCAATATAATCTTCGACAAACATGTCTGAAACAAAAATGACATCAGCTGATGTGTCGATTAAGCTGTTAGGATTAACAAAAATATGCTCTTTAAAGTTCATAAAAGTCTCTCTTAATTCATTCTTAAATTAAGATTAAGAATATTTAAGAATAACTTTAAATGGATTTGGAGAGTTGTACATGACAAAGAAAGTTTCTGTCAAATCAGTTTCTCCTATGTCTTCTAGGGCAAAATCTCCTAATGGAAATTTGCTTGACGATATTCACAGAAAAATTCAGTCATCTGCAGCTTTAAATGGCGGATTTGATACCCTGCTTTATAAGATTGATAAAATTGAACAAAGTCAAGGTCAATTAGCTAGCTCTCAGGCTCAGCTGGTTGAAAAAGTTGATAAAATTCATGATGCAATTTATGAGCCCGACTCTGGATTATTTTCAAAATTGTCCGAGTTTAAGCTTGAAAATACTGAAAAATTTGGAAATGTCGATCAAAAGCTTCTGGATCTATCCAACTGGAAGACTTACAAAGAAAAGAATGAGACAAAAGAGGATGTTGCAATTGATGAGGCAACATCAAAAATCAAAGACATAGAAAAATCGGTAGATTCTTTGGTTCGAAGCAAAGATCACACATGGGCAGTTCTTAAGTGGGTTGCTGTTGCTATTTCGGGCGGATTAGTAACTCTTTTATTTAAGTGGATCGAGAAAACTTACTTACACTAACATCCAGTTAAGTATACATTTGATCTGTGTATACAGATCAAGATCTTGGTTCTCAAATTGCTGACTTAAGAAGCTTTATTTCTCAAAATTTGAGAGTTGAACTAAGCTTGCCTGCAATAGATGAGAAAATAAAAACAAAGAGAAAAATTCAACATTTTTTTGAAGCCAGGTTCAAAGATCCTGAGAAACAAAAATTATACGAAATAATTCTTGAAAACATGGCTAAAGCTGAATCTACATGTCCAGGTGCAGGATATGAGATGCTGAAGAAATTTTGTAATGTTCAAAATTTAGACAATAATTCAAAAGTAAAAGATAAAGACGGCCTGTTTCAAGAATTTAGAAATAAAAATATTTCAAATTTAAATTGTAATCTTTTGCATGCAGCTCTTAGCATGTCTTCTATCAATTCAAAAATAATGATACGAAAAAGTTCAACATCAAAATCTTATGTTGAACTTACCGAAGGATACAATTTTCACCTTAAAAGCCTAATAAAGATTCCTTTTCTTGACGTAAAAGACGCTAGAGTTGTTTGCATTGATGGTTATGTTGAGTCCATATCAGAGATTCATCATTTGCTTGAAGGTCTGTCTGAAAATAAAGCTCCTTGCTTGATTTTTAGCAGAGGAATGTCTGAAGATGTGTTGCATACAATAAAAGTAAACAACGATCGAGGAACAATTCGACTCTATCCTTATTTGGTGCCTTTTGATGTCGAAAATGCCAATACATTGGTTGATATTGCAGTTGTTGCTGGAACTGACCTGGTGTCATCACTTAAAGGTGACTTAATATCGTCAATATCTTTTGCAGACTTAAAAAAGGTAGATCAGGCGATTCTTTTAGATGAAAAGATTGTTATAAACAATCCTTCAACAAAGAATAACGTTGAAATCCATATTAGGAACATAAGAAAAAAAATAGAAGAAAATAAAGAGTTGACAGATTTGCTGACAAGCAGAATAAAAAAGCTAACTTCTTCTTTTGTTGAAATTTGCATACCTGATGATATGAATTTTCATTCATCTTCTCATCAGATCGATGAAGGAATCAGAATTTTTTATTCTATTATGACTTCAACATATGATGTTGAATCTGTAGGATCTCACTACGCCAATTCTTTGAACAAAATATTTTCTGATCTTCAATAGGTTTACTTTTTTGTTCTAAAGATTATGGTTTTACAATAATGAACACTTTAGACAAGGTATCAAAAGAAACAAAAGTTCTGGTTGACAGCGTAAAAGATTTGATCTCGGCAAATTTGCTTGTTGCTACACGCACAAAAAATGTTGTTGTTGATGAATCCCAGCTAGCTAGGCTGATAAGCGTTGTTGAGAATTCTGCTGATGAGGCATTCCAGAGAGCTCTTCCGAGATTTCAAAAGACAGTCGAGAGTCTATTAGAGGCACCAGTATCTTCATCTAAGAAAAAATGATTGGTCAAATTCACTTAATCAAGTGTCGATGCGTATTGCCGCAGTTCAAAGGCAGAGAAAATGCTGTCAATCACCAGTTTCCAGTATTTTCTCAAATAAATGATGACGATACTGTCTTATTAAAATATGCTCAGTGCAATAACTGCGGACTGATCCACAAAGTAGTAGACATTTGCAAATCTGAGATTCTTGAAGGAAGAGAAAATTTTGGATCTCTAATGAGTATTGATGACATCAAGATGTCGATTCCTTCCAACCTCGTCAATATTCTAGAGAGACACTCTGTTGATCTTCCTCGATGGGAATTAGCACAATTTTTGTTTGAAAACAAGCTTTGGGGAAATTTTGTTGTTTTAGCTTCTGAGGATGATGGCTCTTCAAAGCACGGAAAATACGTCAAAATTATGAGTGAAACACTTTTCAAAGTAGAAAATTTCTCTAGAGAAGATGTTGCAATGCTCAAGGAGTGATATGGAAAACTTGACTCATAAAATTTACGGCGAATTGAATTCAGAAAAATTAGCAAACGATTCAACGATCTCTAGAAGAATCGTTAAAGAGATTAATGATTTTGGAATCAATGACAGGCAAAGATGGATGATCATCTACAACTTATCTCTAGAGCTTGAAAATGTTGAAGAAATGAAGATGATTACTTCTTTTATTAGGGAGAACATGGGAGACAAGATCTTTATTTCAAAGATCTACGGTGGAGAAGATCAGGAGTAAAAACATGGGAAGACCTGCTGTTGCTGAACTAAAAAAAACATCTACAAAAAATAACTCTGAAGAATCAATTGTAATTTCAGGCATCCAGGCCGGAGATCCTTCGAGGCTTGTTGTTTTGCACGGAGATGTCAATGAAGCATCTATTTCTCTGGTCGTGGCGCAGCTCTTGCACTTGGCATCCCAGAGCTTAAAGCCGATTCATCTTGTGATTTCGACATACGGAGGATCTGTAGATGAAATGTTCACTTTGTACGACACAATTAAATTTCTTCCGTGTCCCGTTCACACAATTGCTCTCGGAAAAGTCATGTCAGCCGGAGTTCTTCTTCTTGCCTCTGGAAAGAAGGGCAAGAGAATGATTGGGAAAAATGCTCGAATAATGATCCATCCTGTATCGGGTGGAGTTTCTGGAAATATTTTTGAAGTAATAAACGACACAAAGGAGCATAAAAGGCTCCAGGACCAGATGGTCGATGCCATAGTCAAGGAAACCAAGACTTCAAAGATAAAGATTGAAGAAATCATGAAATCGGGT
>Ga0136644_10001891_pt1 | contig 16298 bp, 15 predicted proteins | sample C_130820_EF_Meta_FD_94780 | JGI IMG/M metagenome (GOLD analysis project Ga0136644, IMG submission 94780) | Freshwater microbial communities from Lake Croche, Canada to study carbon cycling - C_130820_EF_MetaG (v2) (version 2) | ecosystem: Environmental > Aquatic > Freshwater > Lake | place... | reverse complement strand
TCAGTCTACTGATTCAAATTTCAATCCATTGATTCAATGGAAAAAACAATATAAAGAGACATTCTTATTTTTATGATAAGTATGTCTTACGATATATCGTTTTCAAATAAAAAAGTTTTCGAATTTTATCAAAAGCATAAAACTCTCGATATTGAGAGCATAAATGTTTTATTTGTAGATATTCTCGTCATGCTATATGAAGATATAAATCCAGCATTATCTTCTTCACTCGCATCAAATCTTTTGGAAAATATGCGACTACTACAACAGCAAATGAATTCTATAAATGAAACCATAACGAAATCACAATCTGATCTCTCAACATCATTCACAATTAAATTTATCGAATTTAAAAAAGAATATATCGAGGATCTAAAAACAATTCTCTCGACAACCACATCAGAAAAAATCGCTCCTGTCATAAAACAATATAATGATAGTCTCTTAGATAAGACACAACTGCTAATAAAAGATATTATTCCGAAAAATAATGAACAATTATCGAGTCTTTCGGATAGTATTTCGAGAGAAATCGCAACAGTAATGAAAGATTTACATACTTCTCTCAATATAGATACTACAAAACTCTTACAACAATCTGTAAATAAAGAAAGTCTCTCTAAATTCGTAACAACATTAGATGAAAAATTCAATTCTACATTAGTAAACTCACAAACAATGATGAATAATCTTATTACAGCATCAGAACAGAGATTAGATACTAGAATTACAGATATTCGCAATTTAACTACTCATAATTTTGCAGATATTCGAGAGATTTCTACTGCAAATAATGGATCTCAATCCCAACTTCAAAATACAGTAGCCGAATTACTTAAAAAAATGGAGAATTCTTCCTCCAAAGGTAAGATTTCAGAAAATATTCTCTATAATATTATTACACCTCTCTATCCAACAGCAGAAATTCTCTCTGTAGGTACAACAAAAGAGACTGGTGATATTATGATTCATAGAAAAGATAAGCCAACAATCCTCCTTGAGAATAAAAACTATGATAGAAATGTCACAACAGATGAAGTTAAGAAATTTTTGAGAGATATTGATTCGCAGAATTGCTCTGGTATCATGTTAGCACAACATTCTGGTATAGCGAATAAGGATAATTATCAAATAGAATATATTAATGGGAATATTGTTATGTTTATTCATAATGTAGAATATCAACCCGAGAGAATCAAGATTGCAATTGATATTATTGATAGTTTAAAATTACAAATTACTGAAATAAAATCAGAATCAGAAGAAACAAATATCGATAAATCTGTTTTAGAATCCATAAATATCGAATACCAAAATTTTATCTCTCAAAAAATGAGTCATATTAAGATAATTAAAGATTTTAACCAAAAACTTATCTCTCAAATTGAAGAAATGAATTTACCATCACTCGAACATCTTTTAAATAAAATGTTTACACCTCTTTCTACATCCAAAACAGAAACTTGCGAATATTGTAATAAACAATTTCATAATCAACGTGGATTATCCGCACATCAGCGTGGATGTATGGAAAAAAAGAATTATAAACCGAATATTTCTCTCAATATTTTACAAAAATAAATATATATTTGAGAGAAATATTCTTTTACATAGTTTCTAATTTAAAAGTCAACTTATTATACATATCTAATAATGATGTATATCTGTATTTTTTATAATATGTGAAATTTTAATTAAACTTTTTCGAATATATTCTTCCGAACAACACATTAACTTAGCTATATCCTTATTTGACCGAATAGTTTTGAAATCTATATTATATTTTAAATAAAAAATTCTCTTTAAAAAAGGTGTTAATGATAAATTAAGTTTATTTATTATTTCTTCTAATTTAAATTTATTATTTATATTAACCACACTATTATCGTTATATTTATTATTATAACATATTTTCTCTAATTGTAATGTGTAATCCCCACTTATTATCTTTGTATTTATTAATTTTTTGTATATTATTATATCATCATTAGACATATTTTTTTTACTTTTAATTCTATAACTTTTAGGTATAGGACTTGCTGCAAAATATGATGTAAGTATTTTTAATAATTCAGATTTTATATAAATATTTGCATAATTTGTAAATAGGGATTTACCATTATATTTTCTAACTGATTTAAGTAACCCAAATTTACTACCTATAATTAAATCATCTATTAATATATTTGAACATTTATATTTATGTAACTTTTTAAACTCATATGCTTTACTAATTGCCCATTTTTCAAAATATTTATATAATATTTTCTCACTTTTATCTCTATTACATAAAGGATTTTCTAATATTCTATTTAATATTTTAAATATTTGTTTATTCAAATATAAAGGAGTCCCATACGATTTTACTGAAAAAATAAATAAATTGAATATTATAAAAATATAGAAAAAATACATTATTATCGTATTTATCAAATAAGGTAATATCTTTATTATTTTTTACTTATAAAAATGTGTATGTAAATATGAAAAAATACTATTGAAAGAGTTTTGTTTGAGAGATTGAAAATTTATAATTGTAGTTTTTGTATTACAAATCTATTTTACAAAGCATACATACATTGTGTATTTAGAAAATTATATAATATGTATGCATATTATATAAATGTCCTGTTGTAATCATTTTGAAAGAGATTCACGAATAAAACTAAGAATATGTAACGATTGTTATGAATCGAAAAAAATAAATAACTGTAATTGCGATGATTGCTATGAGGCGAAAAAATCGAGAGACTGTAATTGTAATGAGTGCTATAAAGCCAAAAAATCGAGAGATTGTGATTGTAAAACATGTAGAAGAAAATATTCATACGAAAAAAAATGCAAGAAACATGAGAGATTTTTATATTGTTGTGATAACTATTACGAAAAATGTAACAATATTGTTCATCATGAAGAAACCGAAAATAAAGATAATATAAAATCCGAAAATGATAATATTATAATTATAAATATCAATCCAAAATGTAAATGAAAACTATTATAATTGTAATATACTAACTACAATTATAATTCACTGCTATTATGCACTTATTATTTAGGGAAAATATATAATATTTATATTTTATATAAATGAGTAACTCTGATTGCCTAACTACTGATTCCGATTCTGAGTCAACCCTCTCTGAGAGATGCAGCGATTGTAATAAATCGATTAACGAAAATTGTTTTTGTAAAAAGCGTAGAAATAAAAATAAACATATAAAGAGATGTCATAAACATGAAAAAAAAAATATAAGTGATAAGTGTCATAAAGTGAAAAATGAAAAATGCCGTGATGGAAAAGATGGTAAGTGTGGATTAGATGGCCGTGATGGTAAGGATGGTGAAAATGGAAAAGATGGAAAATGTGGTAGAGATGGAAAAGATGGACGTGATGGAAAAGATGGACAAGACGGCGAAGATGGTGAAGATGGCCGTGATGGTCGCGATGGTAAAGATGGAAAAGATGGTGAAAATGGAAAAGATGGAAAGGATGGTGAAGATGGCCGTGATGGAAGAAATGGTAAAGATGGTAGAGATGGCCAAGATGGTGAGGATGGTGAGGACGGAAAAGATGGAAAAGACGGCTGCGATGGGGAAGATGGGGAAGATGGATGCGATGGTCAAGATGGATGTCCTGGGGAAAAAGGTGAAAAGGGTGATAGAGGAAGACATGGTGAAAAAGGACATAAAGGTGAACAAGGTGAAAAAGGAGAACAAGGTGAGAAGGGAGATAAAGGTCATCGTGGCGAGAAAGGTGATAAAGGAGAACAAGGTGAAAAAGGGGAAAAAGGTCAACATGGTGAAAAAGGCGAGAAAGGCCAACATGGTGAGAAAGGTGATAAAGGTGATAAAGGCGAACATGGAGAACATGGAGAATATGGTGAAAAAGGTGAACATGGAGAACGTGGAGAAAAAGGTGATAAAGGAGAGAAAGGTGAACAAGGTGACCGTGGTGAAGAAGGACAAAAGGGAGAAAACGGAGAAATGGGTGATAAAGGAGAAGATGGACAAAAGGGTGAAAAAGGTGAGAAAGGTGAGAAAGGAGAAAAAGGAGAAAAAGGAGAAAAAGGAGAAAAAGGTGAGAAAGGTGAGAAAGCAGAAAAAGGTGAGAAAGGTGAGAAAGGTGAGACTGGACTACAAGGAATACCTGGAATATCAGCAACTCAAGTAATATCATTTTTTCCACAAGCGAAACAAACTATTTTCGGTAATGGTATAACATGGGATAGTATTGAATTATTAGAAGGTAAAAATACTGGAAATACATATTATACTGGTATAGATATACCAAATTTAATGACACTTTCAATAACTCCTGCAAAAAATAGTTTCAATGAAGAAATTGCACAATATACATATCAAGGTATACCATCTATAACTATATCAAATTTCAATATAAAAGCTACACTTATTCAACCAATAGTAGGTATCGCTGTTGGATATACTTATTATTTGTTAATTAATAATAATATAAAATCTAAAATAATTTTAAATGCATCTTCTATTATTCAAACCGGAAGTGATAATACTTCATTTATTATAAATACTGGTGATAATATCGTTGTTAAAGCAGTTTTGAATCCTGGCTCAAAAACACCAGCAAATCCAGATAATATTTTATTCGAATGGTTTGCAAATATAAGATAAGTATAATAATTATACAATATAATTATTATATTAAAATTAATTTAATATTAATTTTTGTAGTAAAATGCGGCCAGTTTCCTTTAATTTATTTATGGGGGAGGTCCTGTAGAACCTGTAGATCCAGTAGAACCTGTCGGACCTGTAAAACCTGTAGATCCTGTAAAACCGGTCGGACCTGTAAAACCTGTAGATCCTGTAAAACCTGTCGGACCAGTAGCACCTGTAAAACCGGTAGAGCCTGTAAAACCTGTAGGACCAGTAGCACCTGTAAAACCTGTATGACCAGTAGCACCTGTAAAACCTGTAGGACCAGGATCTCCAGTAGGTCCTGTAGGCCCTATTTGAAAAGATATATCCATACAATACCCAGTTGGTCCAGTTGGTCCAGGAATACCTGGTGGACCTGGCCGTCCAGGTGGACCTCTTATATAATATTCAGTATAATTCGATGATTTTTCAGAATCTGAGTCATATGAAAACCCACAGGTATAATCATCTGCGTGTCTACTAAATGATTTTTTATGATATATTCGATCAGGTTGTGAATCAAATGAAAAACCACATTCGAAATCAGGAATATATTTGAATGGAAAGTCTTTATGATATATTTTATCTGGATAAATATCTGAAAACTGTCCGCCGCCCCTTCATCCTCTATGCTCACCTCTATCACTGCTGCGGCTTCGGCTACGGCTGTGATGACGACGGCGACTATCTCTTCGTCCTCTTCGGTCCCCTTCGTAACTGTAAATATTTACATCACCATTTCCATTTCCAGGACCATTTTGGTTTCTAGCACCAATTCCATAACCATACCCTGGACCATATCCACCATAACCTCCAAATCCAGGACCAAATCCAGGACCAAATCCAGGTGCAAAGGCTGCTCCAATTTCAGCTTGTTTTAATAAATTATTATCATTTATTTCATTGGAAAGTTTATCACGAAGACGATCTCTGTCAATCAAATCAACCTTCTGTTTTACTTCACAGCAGCATTCCATCATCTTCTCAGCAAGGCAAGTCTGTGTCTTGAGAGCCTCATATTTTGCTTCAGCAAGTTGAGCACTAATAACAGATCCTAATTTCTGTTGCTCTAGTTGATTAATAGAGAAGTGTTGAGATGCTTGGCTAGCAAGATCGGATTTTACCTTCTGGAGTTCGAGTTGATTCATTGCGAAATGATTATCACCCTTGCTGGAAAGATACTCCTTAACACGCTGTTGCTCCAAAAGAAGATTGGAATAGTGGAGAGAGGCCTGGTTCTCAATACACGATTTAGCTTTCTGGCTTTCTAGCATCGTCTCAGCAAACTGGTTATCAGCCTTACTTAACATAAGACCAGCAGTTTTAGTCTGCTCTAAGAGAGCCTTCTGTTGCTCTAATTGGAGAGAAGCATATTGGTTATCCACCTTATTGAATAAATGACTCGTCTGTTTAAAATTCTCGTGAAGGTTCTTTTGTCCTTCTAATTGGAGAGAAGCATAGTGGTTATCTGCCTTATTCATAATATGTCCACTTGTTTTGGTCTGCTCAAGAAGAGCCTTCTGTTGCTCTAATTGAAGACACGCATAATGATTAGCGGTATCTTTTGAAAGATTCGCAAATCCCGAAACAATTCCTGTTCGTGATTCCCAAGCAGAGTTAGCGACTTCTGTACGAGTATCAGCACCATTTTTTTCAACAGATGTCATAAGATTACCATTAGCATTTGTAATTGTTGCATTAATATCACGACGAATATCAGCCAATCTTGCTTGATTCTGCCCATCAAGTTGAACAGTTGTCATTCGGCCTTCACCTGAATTTCTCTCAATAGACTGGAGATTGAGACCAGATGTACGTTCAACAGCGACAGCAATATCACGGGCTTGGTCAGCAGCATATTGTCTAGAAGCAGCATCTGTTGTAATAGTTGTCATACGGTTCTCACCAGCATTACGCTCAACCGCAGCCAATGTATTACCACCAGTTCGTTCAATAGCACTTGATAATTGATTCGCATTTCTATCAGTAGCAGAAACCGCATTGAATCCATTACGATCAACAGCACTTGATAATTGATTACCATTTCTATCAGTAGCAGAAACAGCATTGAATCCATTATGGTCAACTGCGCGCATAATATCACGGGCACTATCATTTGCAGCCTGTCTCGATGCAGCATCCGCAGTTATAGTAGTAATACGATTCTCACCTGCAATACGTTCAATAGCACTTTGTGTAGTACCAGCAGTGGAAAATGTCGCATTGGAATTAATCTGATTTCCACGTTCAATCGAATCACGAAGACCAAGGGATGATTGAGTAATATCTTTGATAATATCTTTATTGGATGCAGTGATTTCACTGGTTAAATGACGATCCGTATTAAAAATATCATTCGTAAGATGACGGTCGACAGCATTAATTTCGTTTGTCAAATTACGACCGTTATTTTGTATTTCTTGACCTAAGTTATGGTCAGTACGGTTGATAGCAGAGAGGAGTTCATAGTCAGGAGCATTATATCCATAAGGATACATGGAAGGAAAAGGTGTGGTCGTCGGGATAGACATTTATAATATTCACCTAGAAATTAATTTTCAGATTTCCTAAATATTATATTACCATATATGGTTTCATATTTGTAATTTATAAAAGTAATTTTGTAATCATAAAAAGTACAGTTGTAAATTACAGTCATAATTATACCCTCTGTAAAATTGTTTTTATTACGATTTCTCGTAATATATTTAGAATATTATATTTGTAAAATATATAGAGAAGTTCTATTATATAAATTATGAATAATTTTACCCGCTGTGAAAATATTGAAATGCGAAGGTTATCATCTTCACCAATTAATATGGATTGTATACCTTTAAAAATAGAAATTACAAATAAAAAAATAATACAATTTTATGATACACATCCGCATATTAATATAGAGGAAATAAATCTATATTTTATTAATATGTTACTATCGAATGAATTAAAAGAAATATTACCTACTCAATTAAATTCACATAGTCAATCAATATCGACGATGGAGTCGATTGATATCATAATTCAAAAACAATCTTTATTTATAAATAGTTTATCTAAATTTTATCCTAGTGCAGATATTAAATTAATTACTGATGATATTATTACTATTAAACGCTATTCACAACCCAAAATTTTAATTAAAAATTTAGATATAGAATCAAATATATCGGTAGAACAAATCGATCCTTTTATCGATTTAATTGATAAGGAAAAATGTTGTGGTATTGTTATATCACATAGATCTGGTATTTCAAATAAAAATCATTTCCAAATTGATATCCATAATAATAATATTATTATTTATGTCCATAATATAAATTATCAACAATTTATAATTACAAGTTCTATAGATATTATTGATAATTTATATTCTAAAATGCAACACTTTTCTAAGCAAAACGGAGAATATTATACTATACCAAAAGAAATACTAGATAATATCAATAACGAATATCAACAATTTATTATTCAAAAAAAAACAATTGTTGATACAATGAAAGAATATCAAAAAAAACTATTCTCTCAAATTGATGAGTGTAGATTTTCATGTTTACATACTTTTTTATCTGAAAAATATGCTGCACCAGTTCAACACTCGGGATTTAATTGTGAACTATGTAATAAATATTCGGGGCATAATCTAAAAGCTCTCGCTGCTCATAAACGCGGATGTATCCGTAAAAATAAAAATAGGGCGCTTACTATGTAATTTTTATATATATTTGAAGATATTATGATATCTTCAAATTATATTTATTCATATTATTGTATTCTTTTTGTTTTATTCATTGGTTTATTTTTTATACGTCTTGTTTTACCACCAACTAATCCAATATATGTTCGTTCTTTTATAATATTGCTTGAGATTGGTAGTGTTGGATAATTAATATGACTTTCTTTGTTTAATTTATTAAATTTTGCTACTAATTGTTCTTTATATTTCTCTCTTAATTTAAATAATTTTGCTAATTTATATTTATCAGAATAAACTATATTTTTTGGTACTGAATATTCCATATTATCTCCTACATGTATCATTGTTTTTCCAACTGACATTGCACTCTCTTTATTATTTATTAAATCCCAATCACGACATACCCATCCATAATATGAACTCCATGCTTCTCTTGTTACACTACTATCATCAGAACGTTTTACGCCACATAACCATTTTAACCCTGTGATATAATCGCCTTTCGCAACTGAATCGCGTATTTTTTTCATAGTAGATTCAGATATTTTACGACTATATCCAAAATCTAATATCAATGGTCTACCTGTATTTTTTCCAAAATAGTCCATCTTTCGATGAATCATTATATTTGCTATATGAAAATCTGCATGTGAGTAACCCGTTTCGAGTGCTACTTCTAATAATAGATATAAAGCGTAATTTATATATTTAATTTTCACTTCTTTTGGTATCTTAGATGATGTTATAAAATCTTTTAATCGTAAATATCCACTTTCATATTCCATTGCAATAACTCCTAATAAAAATCCTTTATTTTTAAATATTTCACCATCAATATCTAGTTCTGAATCAGAATAAGGTAACTTATGATTTTTTATACCAGAATCAATTTTTAACATACGGAGTATTAATCGTTTTTTTTCTTTATCTCTTAAAATTTTAGAAAATAATATTGCAGGACATAATGGTTGTAAATAACCTATTGATTTTCTAAAAATAGTTGTCTGTATATTTACTTCACTTTTGAATGAATTCATATCGGATTGTCTTAATATACATACTTTCAATGCAATTTCTCTCACATGTTTACCATAATAATTTGGATCTATAAATGTATATCCCGAATCATAATCTTCTGGGACTGTTAGTTTATAAATAATTCCATTCGCACCATTTGCTATATATTCTATTTTTATTGCATTATTTAAAAAATCATCAAAAATATCTTCTGTTTTTCCTGAATATTTTAATAATAATCCACCTTTTGTTTGATTCATATATATTCTATTTATATATTCATATATTTTATACAAGTAAAAAATCCACTACTAGAGGATAATGATCTGATTCATATGTATCACAATTCATTATATAGTCATGATATATGAATATATTATTAATTCTCTCAAATAAATATTCGCTTACTAAAATATGATCAATTTGAGAGAATTCTGTTGATGTAGATTGACAATCATTATTTTTATCCCACCAATCACTATACCTCTCCTTTTGATTTATGTTTTCTGATACTGAAAATAATACGTATTTATTCTTATATTCCCCAGCATAACCTTTTAATATATCTAAAACATTTGATATTGGTTTATTATTATTCAAATCAGGTATCTCTCCATCAAAATCATTGAAATCTCCCGAGAGAATCACCTCATACTCCTTAGAAATATATGAAATGACTATATTTTGGAGAACTTGTGATTGTGCCTCTCGTTCTGCACAACGCTGTATATCTGTTGGATATGCTAATAGATGTGCGCCTATTACTGCAATTCTTAAACCACTGAATTCCATTTCTGTTATATAATGTTTACTTACTCCTGTAGTTCCTTCTTCACCAGTATATCCGCATTTCGAATCAGGTATTGGATATGTGACTCGTTCTTCTGTTCGATATAATGAGAGAATCGGATCGACTTTTGTTAAAATACCAACATTTTGCCCTGTACTTGTATCTTTCCCTTGTATTAAATAGGATTGATACGATTTTATATCATTAGTAATGAGAGAATCTCTTAAAATATTCAATTCATCACACCCTTCTACCTCACAAATATTTATAAAATCGGGGTTTATATTAAGTATTACCGACGAAATATGGTCTAAATGCGTTTGTGCTTCTGTCGTATTTTCCCAAGGGCATCCTATACCTGGACACTGTGCTGATGCATAATAATCTATAAATAACCATTCTGCGTTATATTGTACAAAACGGAAATTTGTTTTATTCTCTCGTCTATCTTGTTTATCTTCGATAGTAGGACACTGTGTATCTGATCGTATTATTCCAAGAAATAATAAAAAAAATACGATATTTTGGAAAATACGCATCCGTTTTTATGTATTATAGTATTTTTATATTCTCTCAATAATGAAATTTTTTGATTTATATTTTATGACAAGAACAATAATTCGTATTCGGAACCGGCTTCCTTTTACAGATAGTACCCATTTTCGTTTGTCCTAAACATACATATTTATAAGTAGCATCTGGTAGTTTCTTCTTATTCGCTAGCCAGGCTCTCGATGCACCATCGAAATCGATTTCTACGGCGTATTCTTTTTTATTACTATTATTGGGTTTCGTATAAATAACGTGTTCTAAAATAATACCATTATATTTTGCTAATAACCTATCTCTATTCTCTCTATACGCTTTGGTCTGGCTACGAGTCTGCATTATTAATCGCTGGTTTATAGTGTATCATTTAAATACACTAGAAATAATTGTTCAATTTTATATGGTTCTATTTGCATTTATAACTCGCTAATAGCCCTCATTGGGAGTCGAACCCAAGACCTTACGCTTACTAAGCGTATGCTCTAACCAACTGAGCTATGAGGGCACGTACCGTATAGGAATATCCTATAGAATAAGATATTATAATGTTTTTATATTTATAACGCATGATTCTATAAATTCGTTATCCCCCTGTGGTAAATATCTCTCATATTTACCTTTTAGAATCTCTAAAATAATCCGATCTAGAGTAGTTTTATCAGATTCTAATCTTAAAATAACACCCGTTTTTATATTAAAGATTCTAAATTCTTGTTCTGCGGAAGGATATACTGTTCGCCATATCCATGCATAAATTACCGTCTGTAATAAATGATCCTGAGAGATTGTACTCGTACATTTTAATTCCCATATTGTTTCTTCTGTTCCTAGATCAATACGTGCAGTAAAACGAAATTTCTCTCCTGGAAAATGGGGGTCTAAAAGTTGATCGATCGCTATATGTGATTCTTCATCTGTAACATTGATAATTGTTTCTTCTATTACAGGTTTCGATTCTCCACAGCTGGGTTCCAAAACAGTTAATAATCTACTTTTACATTTGGAGAGAATATCTGGCGTTAACCAATTATATTCATCTCTCTCTATTTGTCGTAACTTATAATATAATTTCTCTTGACTAGCAACATAAATATTCGCCAAATATAAATAATCTGTTATTGTGTCTATTTCTCTATTCATATCTTCCATTACTGATTTTAAAAATCTATATTCATTTGATTTTGTATGACTCATTGTCTCTCGAATAATACCATATAATATATTTGGTTCGTTTGATTCTTCGACTGCTACTTCGTTTGCTACTTCGACTGCTACTTCGTTTGCATCTGCTGTTTCACTTGCCCATTGCCCCTCTAAATAATCGTAATACATCGCTGGTATCGCTATTCCATTTAAATCGCTTACATCCTCATAAGACCCCCCTTTTGTTTGTACAATCGTTGGTATCTCTATTATTTCAGTATCTCCCGATTCTTTTATAAATATTTCATCTAGAAGCGGAGAGATTTCTTCTATTACAGATTCTGGTATAAATTTTATCAATTCTGTAGGTGTTACATGGTGTGTTATAATTTCTTCTTTTTCATAATCTGGTGGATCATAAAAAATTGTACGCGCTTGCCCTTTAAATACCATATAGGATCGTTGTTTCATTTCATTATGTGATAAGCGTAAAAAGGTTAATGGACGGTCCGATATTTTATCCTCTCCTTGTTCTAAAAGAAATAATTGTTTTGTTGCACGTGTACATGCTACATATAATGTGTTTGGACACTCTTCTTGGGAAACTGTCTTTGCATATTTCGTTAAATAGGACTGATCAAATCCCACTATGAAAACATAAGGACGCTGTCGTCCTTTAACACTATGAAAGGATGAAAATACTACTTTTCCATCTATGACTTTTTCATCTATAGTATCTGTTTCCATCATTGGTACATGACAAGGTATTCCTGCTTCTACTAGTGCATTTTCGATTCTACGTATTTGCGAATGTACACCCTTTACAGATGCTCCTAATACAAAAATATCGCCTGGATTTACACCATTTTTTAATAATTCTAATATTTGAGCAGTTACAATACGCTGTAAAACATATTTTGTATTACGAATATAAATCACTGGAAGACCATCTCTACATGAGTCTAATCGATTCGTACCTAACATTACTTCATTTACGAAAGCCGCCATCTGATTCGTTATTCTATATGACATTTTAAGCGAACATTTTTCGAATGATTGTACAGATAGTTGAGAGAAATCCTTCCATATTTGATCAGCCATTGTTAAAAAACGAATATCCGCGCCTTTAAATTCATATAACCCTTGCATATAGTCACCTAAAATGAGAAGTTGGAAAGACGTACCCATATCTCGAGCTATTTTAACTATGAATTGATAATATAAAAATGTCATATCTTGGGTTTCATCTAAAACAATCACATCTTGTAGTTGTATTTTTGAAAGGGGACTCATATTCTCTCTTAAAATACGTCTGATTCCAGTATCTGTACATGCTTCTCTCGTATATTTTGCTACTGCTAGACTATGGTAAGTATGTACTGATATATTTCTTAAACCATATTCCTTTACTTTTTCCTTTATTTCCATTCGTAACATTGAATTATAAGTTATTTGTAAGAAGCGTTTTTCGGGTATTTGTTTTGCACAAGAGAGAATAGTCGTCGATTTTCCAGAACCCGCACAGGCATCGACGATTACATTTCGTCCCTGTTTTATATGGTCGATTATATCTTGTTGTTCAGAACTTGGTTCTAGCATTTGAGAGATTTTTAATTTATTAATTATAGTAATAAAATATGTCATTCTATATTTTTTACTCGGTTAATATATATAATATAAAATGGTTCCTACATATATTTTATTAGCACTATGTATTGCTTTCCTTTGGGGGATTCAACCTGTTATTCATAAATATTTATTAAAAAAAATCAATGCAATTACAATTATGTTAATATCGAGTATGGTTTATTTATTCGCATTATTAATAAAAGTATCCTTCTCTCAAACGTATACTTTATTTATCAATGATATTCGTAAGCTATCACCGAAAGATTATTTAATAATTACTATGACATCAGTATTTTCAGTATTTTTAGCAAATATGATTTATTATTATATTCTAAAAGATAATGAAACATCTATTATTGTATCCTTAATGTATTCTGCACCTATTTTTACATTATTATTATCTTATTTATTTTTAAATGAGAGACTAGAACCTGTTGGGATTATCGGTATTTTTTTAATTTTCCTAGGAGTAGTATGTATTTCTCTTAATAATAATACATCTAAATTATTCGATTCTTCGAATGATATCGAGTAATTTTATAAAAATTCGTAAATCAATTGAAATAATTCTAATGGTAATATTGTAAAATCAAATATTTCTTTCAGACGTAATTTATACATAATATGGCGTTTTAAATCATTATGTATATTTATTTCTTTTAAAATATAAGTAAGACAAATGACAGGAGACCAATTAGCGCTGCATAATAAACTAGTACAGCATAAACAATTTGGTCTATTATTAGATATACTTATTGATCGGGTATCATCAGTATACAGTTTATTCGGATGATAATATAAATAATCGATTCTTTTAGGCATATTTTTTAGTTTATATCTATAATTCGTACCATTTATAGTTAATGATAGTGGTGGTTTAAAAGGGTAATCATGTGGTATAGTAAAATCCAAACGATTATAATTTGGAGTATATATTATCAATGTTATTGTTTTATCTTTATGTACAGTAAATTCGGAAATTTCATATTCTGGAAACGTTTCTTGAATCAATAAAATCTCTCTATTTATACGTCTTAAACAAGCTGAACTCATTTTGTCTCAAATAAGTGTATTTTATAGTATTTTTTAAAGAAATATATAATCAATTTTCTCTCAAAATGGATTTCAAGAAACCCTAGAAGTTTTTAAAAATGGACATAAAACCTTGTCCAAAAATATTCCATGAGGGGAAATCTTGGAATATATTGAGTTATTACTGGGTCAGTAACAAACCTGATTTTTCGAAAAAGTTTGACTGCATAAAAATGTCTGCATAGTACGAGTTTTGGGCGGATTTGGATCAAATATTACACATACTTTATATTTGCTGTGTATAATATTTGAAAATTTTTATTATGATATATAATAATAAAAGTTATTGATAATTTATAATAGTGTAAGCATAAAAATATTGTGTAGTGTTTGTGTAAAGTATGTGTAATTTATTTCTTTAGGAAAATATATAAAGGAAAAATTATAATTTTATAAAATGGATAAAAGAGGTAGAACATTTATTTATGAAATTATACAAACTTATGAAAGTGTTAATGAAAAAGTAGAATCACTAAAAAAACTAGATGTTAAATATCATATTATTGGAATTGATAAAGATGCAAATGGAGTTAATAGTAATATTAAAGGATTTATTTGGTTTAATAACGCAAAAACTATACAACCTGTTATTAAATTAATTGGATTAAAGAGTGTTAAACACACAGAAGAAGATTCATATACTATTCATAAACAGATAAGTGAAATGGAAACATTTTGGGAAACTGGGACTCTTCCAAAACAATCACATTCTAGAAAAAAACGCCAAGAAAAACAATTAGATTCAGCATCTAAAGAAATATGTAGTTATCTAATGAAGCAAAATCAGCAAATATTTGAAAAATTTTTTGAAGATAAGCAAAATTTACAAGATGATAAAAAACAATTACAAGACGAACTTTTAAAAATAAAAGAAGAAAATGCAAGATTAAAGGAAAGAGAGATATTACAAAATTCTCTGCTTACACCCCAATCTATCCAACAAACAAATACAAATTCGAATAATATAACAAATAAAAATAATAAAACATTCAATATTAATATGTTCTTGAACGACCAATGTAAAGACGCGATTACATTAGCCGATTTTATAAAAAACATCCAAATAGAGAATGAAGATTTATTTTATGCAAAAGACCATGGTTATGTAGATTCCATGATAAGGATTCTAACAAATAGTCTTAAACAATATACTATAACAGAAAGACCCCTTCATTGTACGGATGTGAAACGAGAGACAATGCATATTAAAAATCAAGAGGGTTGGATTAAAGAAAAAGGGAGTGAATCGGAAGATATGACAAACGCTATAAAATCATTATCTAAGAAAAAGATGAATAAATTATCGAATTATATTCAAAATGAGGGGAAAGCCGATTTTTCTACGAGAAAAAACGAAGAAACTATCGAAATAATGACAGCACTTTCAAGTGGTTCATCCAATACAGATATAAAAGTGAAGAAAATCGTGAAGGGTATTGTAAGCACAGTGAAATTAGAGGATGAATAAAAATATACATGTATATAATTTTATTTACGCGATTTTCTAGACGATTTATTTCTAGGAACAAAATCCTTATTATATTCGATAGCTCTTAAAAGACGTAATTGTTTTTTCGCCATTTCTTTCGTAGCACATTTTGCAAAGACACGTTTCGTTTTACGATTCGTTACTCGATAGCAGTTTTTTTTAGGAACTTTTCTGCTTGTATAAGGCATTTATATATTAATATCTATATTTTAATT
>Ga0136644_10001889_pt1 | contig 16306 bp, 14 predicted proteins | sample C_130820_EF_Meta_FD_94780 | JGI IMG/M metagenome (GOLD analysis project Ga0136644, IMG submission 94780) | Freshwater microbial communities from Lake Croche, Canada to study carbon cycling - C_130820_EF_MetaG (v2) (version 2) | ecosystem: Environmental > Aquatic > Freshwater > Lake | place... | reverse complement strand
TAACGCACAACACTTAGGTCGTGTTGTAGGCTAACGCACAACACTTAGGTCGTGTTGTAGGCTAACGCACAACACTTAGGTCGTGTTGTAGGCTAACGCACAACACTTAGCCCGGTAAAACAATCAAATCCGGCCGATTCGGCAAAGGACATCTTAGCCCTTGCAAATGCGGCACATTGGCATTCAAGATCTCCTGCGGTATAGCGGGACATATCGGCGCCGGCACACCTCTCGAATAGCCCGCAAAGCGAGTTGCCGGATCAAAAGGATTTTTTCCTGCATCTATCGTCTTCTCCTGTAAAGCCCTAATACGTGATGATTCCGGACCAACAGGTGCGGAAGTATAGGTCAGACACGCTGTCTTGGCCGCCGTCACAGAACTTGCCCGAGGCACATCCGGCCCCAAGCCAACGCGTTGAATCGGGCACGGACCCCTTATAATGCCCTTACCAAGAGCCCGTAGAATGGCACACTGTCGCGCATTTTCCAGTACAAGAGCGATTCGACCACTTTCGGGCCCAACCGCGGGGTTAAATTGCTGAGTTCTACACTCGACGCTCATAACTCTTACTTGGGAGTCCGTTTTTTACGGGTCTTTCTTACACCCTCTTCCTCCAGCTTAATCCGATTGACCTTCTTTCTTAAAAGCGACGCGAAGCCAATCTGATATCCCTTACACAGGATTGACAGGGGCGAGAACTGCGATGTCTTCGACAAATAGTTCTTGTGAGTCAGATCAATCAGCGTCCGAACACACGGCGTATCAGTCTTCGTGAAGATTTGCAGGGTCAGAAACAGTGTAATCAGAAACTCTAAGCTGCCGATAAGCATAATGCGCCCATCATCAGTGGATACCTGATAATAGGCGTGGCAGCCAGTATCCGCGAAAATGGTGACGACTGTCTTGCCTGAATGCCGTATCTCATAGCGCTCCGGGGCTTCGCCGACTGCCTTGTAGAGGTATACGGCGCCGCCGATCCGTGACTTTAACTCGGCCGAGTCCTCTCTCGCCGTAGGACTCGCAAAACTGATGGGCCCGCTTCTTGCTAGCCGCATAGTGACCGATCCCCGAATCCCGTGCTCATAGACTGCTGTAGGGGCACTGCAGAGGACCCGCTGGTTCTCTATTACGAAGTCATAGACGGCCCGACTCGTTTCCGCCGGAATCTGCTTCTGCTTCTGCTTTGCGCAGCGCTTCATAGGGAAGTTGTCATTGATCAACTGCAGGCGCTCGAACACCTTTTCCCAACGAGACACCATTCCCTTTGGCCGACTCAGCTCTAGATACATCATGGATCTGAGCATGTCGGGATCCGTGTAGTGGATGCCGCCTTTGACTACCGCGCGCTTGAAATACACGTCGTATAACTCTGGTCTTAACACGGTAATATCCGCAACTGGCATGAAATTCACCATGACCTTCTTGGTCCCCTCGTGGATTCCCACCTTGTGATATACCTCTGTGAATCCGGCGACAGTCAAGTCGTTGACCAGGTCTTTAATATCATTATCAATATCGGGAGTGAAAAAATCGTAGTCGGGAAGATCGAGTTCTTCCGAATAGAACTGTTTCTCGGGCGGGAGAATCGCGTTCATTGCCGTGCCACCATAGCAGACACGACCCTTGCGCTTTATAAAGTTCTTAATGACGGCGAGTGCCTTGAGGTTCTCGAGATTGTGCGCCGATTCGTAGCGCTGTCTCTCTTCTGCCTCATCTATAAGAGTCTTAATGCGGTCCTTTATATTATGTTTTGTACTGCGGCTGCTATAGTCGATATCTTCTTCCATCTTCCTACTGTGATATACTAAATTTAAGAAGCGTGTCACGATTTATTCAGAAACAGGGGTATTATTTGATTTCAACGCCGCAGTCTTCTCGGGCCAGGCCATGTTCTTGTAAATCTTCATAGTTTCCACGGCGTCGGCTGGCGTTTTTATTAAATAGTCGACCGGTACAATATTTACTCCGAGCCGATTGACAGCGGTCTCGAGATCCTTATTCGTCGGATTTTCTGATGGAACCGCAATCATGTAGCGCGTCTTTCCCGCTAGGCCAAATGCTAACGCATCCTTTTCGGACAACTTAAGGATCGATTCGAGAGAGGTGACGAGCGCGGCTGGGCTACCTTCTGCGCCCTCAGGGTACTTTTGCGCAACACCTATATTTTTATCGGCGGTGTCTAGGGCATAGACGCGCATATTGACCCAATAGTCCAAGTCTTCCGCAGGCGCCACTGTGGAGGTGGCCCCCTTAAATACACTTGTGTCTGCGTTCGATAATATAATGACCTGTCCTTCGAAGGTTTTCAGTGGCATTGTGAGAATATTCTTCTCTTGGAGTTGGCGGTGGAAAATTCCGAGAGAATTTGATCCGAGGTGTCTGGGGCCAAGGGGCGCGAGTGCCTTGGCAATCTTTCCGAGGAATGCCTTATAGGGTCCTGGCATCGAGATTTGATCCGGTGCTCTGACTATATGTAGATACAGGACAATCGGCTCGTACTTATTCATAAGAACATCGGTGAAGCCGGCGTTTGCTATTGCGTCTGCTACCTCTTGGATGCTGCCCGAGTTGGTGCTTATGAGGGCGCCGTTCGGAGAGCGAAGTAAGAGGGTCGGCTCATTTCTTGGCGCGAAGGCGCCCCCGGGTTTATCGATATCGAGCATATCAATCTGCAGTGTGAAGGCTCGAATGCCTCCGTTGAGGGCCGCAATAATCGCCGTTTTTACGTTAAAGGAGGTGCTGGTATCTAGGCCGGCGTGGGCGATGGCTGGTGGCTGCATGTCAATAAATAACTCATCACTGGGTGCTGAGACTGCGAATGCCTCTTTTACAGTCTTCACTGTTGCTGTTGTTGTTCCGGTGGCTGTTGTTGCTGGTGTTGTCCCGGTTGCTGTTGTTGCTGGTGTTGTTCCTGTTGCTGTTGTTGCTGGTGTTGTGCCTGTGGTTGTCGTTGTTGCTGGTGTTGTTCCTGTTGCTGTTGTTGTTCCGGATGCAGCCGTCGATGTACTCCCTGTCATACTGTTAAAAAGGGCTCTAGCTGAACCTAAGAAGCCTCCAGAGGCTGTCGCCGTTCCAGCTGTCGCTGTTCCAGCAGCTGCAGCTGTAGACGACGTACATACAGCTAGATCCTTGCAAATAGTCTTCGCGCACATGGTCGCATCACACGGTCTGGCAGCGCCATTTAGAGCGCTTCCGACATCCTCTGATTTCCCCGCCGCGCCAGCAGCTTTTCCAAAAAAGATGCCGGTTTCGAAAAAGTAATCGCTGATTATTATTCCGATGATAATCAATATTATCAATATTGTTATGCCACCTACGGCAGGATATGCCTGAAATACACTAAAAATACCCCCCATTCGCGACAACTATCGTATCCATCTAAATTATTCAAGCGTGCTGATCCAAGTATTGTGCCAGCTCCGTGCGTGAAAGCATTTTGAGCCCCTTCGCAATAGCCGTCTTCACCTTCTCAGATTCCTTGACTGGACCGTCCGGGATTGCCAGAATCGTAGTGCGTGCAGTGAGCACAGAGGCCACCGCAAACCCCTTCTTATGCGCCTCCTCCTCTAGATTCTTGTCTCGAAACCCGGTGAAACAGATAGTGCCCTTTACGGCTGCGGCTACCTGTGAACGCTCAGTGAGTACCGGATACGGAATCCAGCAGGTTTCCGAGGTGCGCCAGGCCTTATAAGCGGGCAGTGTGCTCTTGAACGTGGTTAGGCTGTCTGAGGTCCAGCCAGGTGCGGCCGTGATGGCCGACCACGTCCGGCAATCCGGATTCATGGCGTGCAGGGCCTTCAGCTTCGTCTCGCCGACACTTCTGGGCATCAAGGAACTCGCGACCATGAGATCAATCTCAGTAGGCTTCAGTGCGCGCAGGGATTCGTAGAGAGTGGCGCCTGTCTTGGGACCGAGCGTCGTCGAGAGCTGGGTCCCCGTGGCCTTCCAGATATCAGCCGGACCCGTCATGCCGGCGTCGACCAGCGCTGCGGCCGTCGCGGGCCCAGCCCCCGGAATCTTGAGAGTCTTGAGGAAGTGATGGAGCTTGGCGACGGTGATGGCCGCGCTGTCGCTGGTGGCCTTCAGATGGGTATTCGTGGCATCCCAGACACCTTCGGGGAGCTGGGCCACGGTTCCCACGAGAACCCGATCGAGCGTCGGAATCACATCGCCACTGCGACGAATCACGATCGAGGACCCTGGCCCGAGTTTGTTATGGACGACCGTGCGCGCATTATGGGCCGTACAGAAGCGGATGGTGGCGCCGCCAATGGTCACCGGCTCGAACTCGAGTTTTGGGATCAAGTAGCCCTGGGCCGAGGTCGCCCAGATGACATTGATTACCGTCGTGGTAGCACTCTGATCCAAGAGGGGCATCTTGAAGGCGACGGCGTCCTTCGGGTTCTTTCCCGGCGAGGGCCTCACGGGAATCGCGTTGATGGCTACCACGATACCATCCGTGTCATAGGTGGAAGTCTCGCGGCGACTCTGTAGGGCCTTCTTCAAGTCCTCTACGGTGAGCTTCGCGGCGACCTGCCACCACGGCACCTCGTAGCCCTTTGCGGCCAGCCACTCGAACTGTTTGGCCCGGGTGAATCCGGAAGGGCGCATGAGATCGTAGGCCACGAACCGGATCTTCTTGACTTCCTCGGTCACGTCCTTCCGGTGAATGATGCCGTTCACCCAACTCCGGCTAAGAGTACCCACCAGGCTTCTACTGACCACCAGCTCGCCCCGGACGTGGCCTTCCTTGCCGAGCCCTTGGAGGCCCTGATCCACCAGATGGGAGATGTCCTGGCCCTCGATGCCGTTGCCGCGGAGGTAGAGGCTACGTGTCCCGGCAACCCAGAGAGCGGAGAGACCGTCGAGTTTCTCGGAGATCACGAATGGTCCTTCAGCCAGAAAGCGGTTGAGTGCGTCCTGTCCAGGCTTAATCTTATCCAGCGAGGGCATAGGGTAGGGGAGAGTGGCGACGACTCCTACGGGGGTGGCGCCTACGGTGTCGATGTAGGGATTCTCCGGGTCGAGCTCCTTCAGTCTATCAAGGAGGGCATCGTAGGTATCATCGTCCATCTTGAGAGGGGCGCCGTTGTAATAGGCATCGGCTGCCTCCTTGAGAGTGGCAACGATTCCGGTGATATCCATGATACTCGACGTGGATACCCTGCAATGCTCAATTTTACCTGGCGAACAGTCACTTAAGGCGGTTACACAATAGGATTATAGGGTTGGCGAGAACCCTTGTCGGGTTGTAATAACCCTTGTAACAGCTTAGCAAAGAGGAATTGCGATGGGCTCATATTATTATAGATCATTTGATTGTAGTGTGGTGATGGCTCTCCTCCTGGGTCTGCCACATGTCATTCAGATGGGATTGTGATGATTTACCTATAGGATTTATATATGGTAAGGAGCAACCCAGAAAAACCCATAGGTCCCTGGATCGAAACCAGGAGCTGTTATCAGTCGTTCTTACGACCTTAGCGCCGATAGTTTAGTGGTAGAATGCAACTCTTCCAAGGTTGTAACGCGGGTCCGATTCCCGCTCGGCGCAGTGGGGTTTCCGGTCCCCTTAAAAACTGGTTTAAAAACATAAAAACGCGAACAAAATACGGCGCGCTCCCCCCCCCCAAAAAAACAGATAAAAACGCGAATACAATACGGCGAACATGGACCCTAACGGGCTGTTTGCACCATGCCCCATTAGCGCAGTGGATAGCGCGTCCGACTTCTACTATTATCAAAGCGGCAGAAAGATATCGGAAGGCCGCGGGTTCGACTCCCGCATGGGGTAAGATAAATACAAGGTTCTGCGTTCCGGCATTCGGGCCGTTCTAAGGCTCCACGGCCTTCTTGGCTCAGGTTATTCACGCAGTGAATACGCTATGATAAGGAGGCATTCGGGCCGTTCTACGGCTCGACTGCCTTCTTAGCTCAAATGGTAGAGCATCTGCTTTGTAAGCTGAAGGTATTGGGTTCGATACCCAAAGAAGGCAAGTTTTTACAGGGACCTCCTAGATTCCTATAAAAACTACCCCCCGTTCTTCCGGCACCCGCGTCCGGCATCCGGCACCCGCGTCCGGCAAGAATAATCTCAGCCCAGGGTATAACAAATGTCGTCCGTTCAGTCTGCCTACTCCCAGGTTGGTCCTCGTGAGAAGTACCTTGCGGTTACGGGGACTGGTGTCCTTGTGACGGTTGACTCCAATAAGTCTGTTACGTCGTCGATGAACACTACTGACTTCGATGCTGCCACGAGTACCGGCACGACGCCCGCGGTCTCCACGGGCCAGCTTTACCGCGACATGGGTAAGACGGTCGTAGTCCACGATGTTGATTCGCTCCTTGCTGTCGCGAAGTACCAGAAGGTGCAGCTTGTCCACGGCGGCGTGGATGGTGACACGGAGGGTGTTGGTAACTATGAGGCGGCTGACGCGTACCTCCTTGTCTGGCGGGCCACCGGTGCGGCCGTCGGCGTCGCCCGCGTCGGTTAAATATTCGCAGATTTGTATCGTTATTTCCATTTGATTGAAAACATAGTGGTCAATCAAATGGATTTGTCCGGCACGAAGGCCGCTGCCGACCCGAAGGCCGCTGCTGACCCAAAGGCCGCTGCCGACCCAAAGGCCGCTGCCGACCCGAAGGCCGCTGCCGACCCGAAGGCCGCTGCCGACCCGAAGTCAACCGGCGAACGCGGCTTCGTCTTTGAAGAACTCATCGACCAAACGCTGCGCCGCCTCATTTCCCCTATGGCCGCCAAGGGCCTCGATGCCCGGCTCCTCAATGAACAACAGATCCGCGACGAGTTCTCCGAACAGTCGCTCAATGGAGTCGATCACTACTTCGAGATTCAAATCAGTGGGAAGCCACCCATACTCTTTCTCATCCAGGAAAAATGGAAACAGGTCACGAATCAGCGGGAAGTCAGTCAGTTTCTGGACTGCTGTGCCCGGATCCTGTCCCGAATGAATTTCAAGGGTCGCGTTGTTCGCATATGGGCCACACGGACTCCACCGACCCTGAATGGAGAGAAGTCACTACAGGAAGGCGGGTCCTATGTGATCCAGTCATCGACCTCTATGGTCTTCTTGGCCCAGGAGGTCGGACAGTTTATCTGTGAAGTACTCGGGGACCGGTCACTATGCATCGATATGATAGCAAACCTGCCGTCTATGATGCCTGGAGTGGAGCCGGCGGAGGCGACGGCGGTCGTGCAGCAGAAGGTTCTGGCGAATGCGTCGGCGGGCGCGAAGCTGAAGATTTGTGTGGTTAGGAAGGGTTAACGTGTTGTGCTAAGTTAAATGCATCTCTATGAGAGGCATTTAACATGGCATACAACACAACCATAGTCAAGTAGGCTAAGTTAAGAACGCCTTTCGGGCGTTCTTAACTTTGGCACTTGACGGTAGTAAGAAGGCGCTGCTTCTCTGCCCATTTCGCCACAGCTTCGTTGAATGCCCTTGTATCAGATCGACCAGAACTTCTCCACTTATCTTCAGCTAATGCAGCTTCCTTCTCCTTTATTTCAAGTAGTCTCTTCTTTTCTGCAGCCTCTTCTATAAGGCGCCTAGCCTGCTCATTCTTTCGCTCCATATTGGCCATTCGCTCAGCCTCCGCCATCGCAGCCCTCTTCTGTTGTTCCTCCTTTGCTAGGCGTGCAGCCTCCTCTTTGGCAAGCCGATCAGCCTCTTCTTCAGCAAGCCGTTCTGCTTCTTGCCGTGCCTGATCAGCCTCACGCTGAATCCTTTCGGCTTCCCATCGTGCGCGAGCAGCCGCCCACCGAACTCTTTCAGCCTCTTCCGTAACTTGTGCTGTAGCCATGGCAGCCTGAATCATAGGGATAAAGTGATCCAGATCACCCTTATACAGCCCCTTAGATGAAAGGCCGGCAATAATAGCCTCTACGCCGTGCAGAAGCTTCTCGAGTCCCACTCGATTGAAGATGTGAATCTGAGATTCAATATGCTTACATAGACGGGCAAGGACATCCGTCGAGTAAGCAATATAGTCATAGATGTTCTCGTAGATGCCTTTTTCTAGCGCCATGAAGTTCCTCAGAAACTCATTCTTGACGCCGTTACCTCTCCTCTGAAGATCTTTGAAACGTTTGTCACACTCGCTACCTGCGTGAATGGTGTTTCCGTTCCGTTCATTGCAGTAGACATTGATCTCTTTCCAAAAGAGACGACCGCAGACACATCGAATCTTCGTATCGCGATCACCGAGTCGGTAATTTACAAAGCACCATTCATCTATGCTTTCTTTGATATAATCCGATTCTGACAGAGCTACTATGTTTGCTTCAAACTTATAAGCACCTTCCATGCGGTAAATGCCTGCAGGCTACAATATCAATTTTGTGCAGCTATTATAAGATGCAGACTCGCAAAAGCCCGAAACGATATTTCACGGGCCTCAGTGAGAAAAAGAAGACTCAGCGCCGAAAGGAGATCGCGCGTTTCGGCTCGATGTCCTGGAAGAATCCGAAGGCCTACGTCGGATTCGCAACGGACAAGGGCGTCAAAACGAAGACGTCCTCTTATACACAACAGTGGTATAAGAAGTTTCCTGATGCGAAGAGCCTTGAACAGAAGTCCGCCGCCACCGGCGTGCCGCTGAAATACATCAAAGAATCCTACAATCGTGGTCTAGCGGCTTGGCGCACGGGACATCGGCCCGGTGCGACCGAGCAGCAATGGGGCTATGCGCGCGTCCATTCCTTTTTGTTGTGTGGAAAGACCTATCATACGACTGATTCAGATCTGGTGAAAAAAGCCAAGGAGAACGCGAAGGCGCGCGCCTGGTGGTCACGGTGCTAGCTGCGGTTCGAATCGGACCTCCTTTTTTAGAATAGACACGGGCGCGGCTACAGGTGCAACGGGCACGGCTACAGACGCAACGGGCACGGCTACAGGTGCAACAGCACCATCAGGAAGTCTCCTTTCTTTCATATCAACGCAATACATGTGCAACAATCCTCCGAATAGGAAGATCACTATACCTGAAATCATTTCCGCAAAGGCGGCCGAACGGGTTATCAACGAGGTGTAATCACTATCACTCATTGTGCCAGTTGTTACATCTCCGACCGTTCTCACTGGAGGCCTCGACGGAATATTACTAGTCCCTACAACAAAGAGTACTATCCCAGTAAACGCACATATGGCCGAGATGACAATGTAATAATGTTGATGCATGGTGGAATCCGAGTCAAGGTGTATATTAAAATTTTACCGTCAAGTCTCTTTTAGAGAGGTATTTAACTCGGCACAATACGGTAGCCTAGGGCAATAGCCGCTCCTTTGACCCGACATAGACCCGCGTATGCTCCATCTGACCACAGATATCTGGGATATGGAAGCCGGCAATCTTGCTGAACTTCTCGAAACAGGCGTCGCGCAAGAACTCGGGGATCATGGAGTTCCCGTCCGCCGCCGCCTTGCCGATATCGTCCTTGATGTAGCGCATGAAGGTCTTACAGTCTTTTCGGCCCGCATACGGAATGCCGACGACCTCCTCTATTTTTGCCTTGATGTTGCACCAATCTCCCGCCATCTTCTTATGAAGCTGACTAGAGGCCTGGTATCCGAGCTTGTCCTGAAGAATATTCAGAGTGCTGACGCAGATGCTGAGGCCGCCGAAGACCCAGGCGAGCTGGAAGCCATTGACTGCGTAGCCACCGGCGATTACGTTGGACAGGCCGGCGACGGCGGTCAGTGCATTTATGGCGATCATGAACTTCTTGGAGCGGTTATCAAAGACTGAAAAGGCCTCTGTGTGCATCCACTCGAAGCACTTGGCCTTGTCGCACCAGGTGGCCAGTAGCTCGTCGATTTCGGGGGACCAGTCGAAGGCGCCCGTGTCTGGGGTTTGCGACTGTTCTTCTGACATTTCTATAAGGGGCTGTTAAAATTGAGGTGAAGGCACTTTTTAAAATAGGTATCATGGAACCGACCGAAGAGCAGGCGCAAGTTATCAACTATGTGGGGTCAATCCGAGTTCTTGCGGCCGCAGGATCCGGTAAAACCACCACAATGGCCCAAAAGGTGAAGGTGGAGATCGACTCAGGTCGCTGCAAGGCCGAGGAGATCTGCTTCATCACCTTCACGCGATTTGCCGCCGATCAGATTAAGAAACATGTAAAGAAGGTCTTTGGACACAAGGTCGATATTCTCTGTGGTACCTTTCACTCCATGGTCTACAAGCTTCGTTTGAGGGCTGGCATCGGAACTACAGAATCGAAGACACTCTATGATCAGCGAATGGATGTCTGGGTTCAAGAGTTCATGATGCAGCTTCAAACCCGCCATCCGATCTTAGTCAAGATTCTGCAGACCTTCAAGCTTCTGATCATTGACGAGTTTCAGGACCTAGATGAGACGCAGTTTGCCTTTGCCGCCGAGTTTAAGAAGATTCAACCAGATCTGCGACTCATTGCTATTGGTGATCTCGGCCAGAATATCTATAGGTTCCGCGGCACCTCGAATGAGTTTCTGAGGACTCGGGTCGAAACGGAAATCTGTCCTGGCATCCAGACCTTCAAGCTGACAACGAACTTTCGGAGCACGGCGTCTATTCTTCGGGTCGTCAATACTCTGTTTGAGGAAGAGATTGAGGCCGGCCACATTCTGCCTATGGTGCCTAAACAGGGTGCAGCCGAAGGCGTCAAGCCAGCCTACTTTGAGTTCGCCATTAACCCTGGCAAGGGTATCGGTGAATACGAGGAGCTGGTGGCCAACACTCTTCTACCGATTCTCTTGAGAGCAAAGGCGGCGGCGAAGTCGGTCGCGCTCATCTTTCCGATGACGAAAACCTCATCGTTTGAACTGATCATGGCCCTCATTCGGCAGCAATCGAAAGAGCGCAACTACGTGCTCGATCTCCATAAGATTTGCAAGGAGGATGAGACCTGCACTACGGTGACCTTCAAATATGATATGAACGCACCGACGTCGCCCGTCCAGTTCTCTACGATTCATTCCGCTAAGGGACTCGAATGGGATATCGTAGCCCTGATTGATATGAGCGACTATCTCTATGAGCTTCGTGGCGCGGAGGACTGTGAGGCCTTCTATGCGGAAAAGACCAACCTCACCTATGTAGGAATCACGCGCGCGGCCCAGGAGCTCTACGTCTTTGCGAATGCGAACGGTGGTGGCCGGCACAGGAAGTTGGCGGCACTTGGGGACTCTATCCATAAGATCTTTGATGTAACAATCTGGGGCACCACACCTGAGACCTGGGAGACGCAGGCAAAGAAGCCGATCGCGGTCACGGAACTCGTTCGCAAGTTTCCGCAGCACACTGATCTCTTTGCCCGGGCCCAGGCCTGTAGTGCTCATATACAGTCTGCGGCCATGGACGGCTTTCCCATGCAGTGTCTCGACTTCTATCAGGAGATGCGCGAGAAGAATCGCGAACTCTCGTTTGGCACCTTTATTGACTGGAAGCTGAAGCGGATGCTATGTGGTAAGCAGACTGTGCAGGATACGATTCTGGAGCTGATGAGTTGCTACTATGATAGGAAAATGATATATAGGGCGGATGCATTTGAAAGCCTTTCGCTTCGCCTTGCGAAACTAGATGTCTACTTTATGAACGCGAGCAAGGACCCTTCTTACCCTCTAGAGGATTATGTGAGCGCCTCACGCTACCTTGGTCTCCACACTGCTCGTCTCTATAAACTAGTCCCTATATTTAAGACACTCTTTGATCAGGTGGAAAAGGCAATCCTGAAGGCGGCTCGATCAACCGCTCCGAACATTAAGGAGCAGTATATCCTATCGCAGTTACGCGCCTTCTATACGCGCGGCTCCGTGACAGAGATTCACGCGATTGATGCCCCTTCGGATAAATACGTAGGGATGCCGGCGGGCCTCGACAGCTTTGTTATCCAAACTATGGAGATGGCGGCGGAGACGTTGAGGGCCTGTCTCCGAGATACGGGGGCCACGGGAACCTTTCGCGGCGACGTGTGCCTCGAGTCGGCCAGCCTTATTATGGGCGAGGCCGATATTGTCTCTGAGAACGGAGTTCTATTGGAAATCAAGTGCGGAACTTCTACAAAGGCGACGGAGATGCGGGACGTTGGGAACTGTAAGCATCTTCTGCAGGTGCTGTCTTATGTAGCGTTGGCGCGACACGGGACAATCCCTATGGATTTGAAGAGGGCGTGTATTGTGAATCCTTTGACGGGGGCGTGGGAGCGATATGATTTGAGCACGTGGACCGATGAGCAGTCGTCTGAATTCATGGAGTGCCTGGAGGAGCTTCGGGCACGGTGTTAAAAATTGAACCCCTGCACCCCTCCAACCTTACAACAAATGTCCGAGACACCCCTCTACACCGTCATCATTCGCCTAGACAACATGATGGAGCGGGTCATTGAGAATCTGACTCTCTATGAGGCCTACCAGGTTGTTAAGCCCGCCCCCGTCGACCTCTATCAGCAGGAAGATCGTTGGCACGTCATGATGTATACGGCGGTCACACAGCGAATCGGTGAGACACCTATTGGTGAGCCTCTCCTAGTCGCCTGGGAAGGGAAGGCCGATAACATGACATCCGTCTCGAAGTATATCATGCGGGCGAGCTAATCGCCTCTAAGGCCCATAAGGAAAAAACGATTTTTTAGGAGTAATATCGACGAGCTCCTCCATAGTCAGCGTCGGATGCCGAATGCGCAGCGTATGCATCTGAAAAGTGAGCCCGCGTCTCTCATCGGGCTTCGTCACATTCTCGTTCCACGTGCGGCGTGAGATCGCGTCCTCACGCGATCGACGATTGAAGGGCTGGGGCACATACTTGTATCCGAGTCCAAAGCTCATATATCTATATTTATAGCTTCGGCTTTAGTATATGGAAGAACCGGTGCGTATTTACAATGTGAAAATCGAGCGCTGCTGCGAGACAAAGCTCAGATATACGACGGTGCCTGAGATCCTGAATGCATCTGCAATCCAGCCGGAATCAGCTGATCTCCGGTCAAAGCTTCCTGCCTGTTATGACCAGGGTGCGTTAGGAAGCTGCACGGCGAATGCGCTAGTCGGAGCTTTCCAGGCCTCCGATCCAGCCTTCTATGGCTCTCGCCTCTTCCTCTATTACAACGAGCGCCTTCTCGAGGGCTCTGTTGCATATGATGCCGGTGCGACACTCTATGATGGCGTTGCTTCTATGATTAAGAATGGAGTGTGTCCGGAGTCAGACTGGCCTTATGTGGTGTCGAAATTTGCAGTTAAACCCACTGATAAATGCTACACGGATGCGCTGGCCCATCGTGTGATTACGGCTGCAAATGTTCCTCAGAATCTTGCTTCAATGAAGGCGTCTATAAATGCCGGGCACCCCTTTGTTATTGGATTTGCGGTATTCACTTCCTTTGAAACCCCACAGGTCGCCGCTACGGGAATCGTGCCAATGCCCTCAATGAATGAGCGGTGTCTCGGCGGCCATGCAGTGCTTGTTGTCGGCTACAACGACGCGACCCAGCGCTGGACAGTGCGGAATAGCTGGGGCACGAGATGGGGTGATAACGGCTATTTTTATGTACCATATGCATATTTCTTGAATCCTATTCTATCATCGGACATATGGAATATTTCATCGGTGACAGTAACACCTGCACCTCCAGCGCCCGCGCCCGCGCCCGCGCCCGCGCCTCCTGCACCTGCTCCTCCGAAGCCTGCTCCTCCGAAGCCGAAGCCTGTGCCTCCAAAACCACAGCCAAAGCCTGCGCCTCCGAAACCACAGCCAAAGCCACCACCCAAGCCACAGCCCAAGCCTCGCTTAATAGATCCCAAGACTGGAGTTCCGCTCCGTATTTAATAGCTAAACACTCTTGAATGCATGCTGCCAATTTAAATGACCCTTTGAAAGAGCCATTTAATCTGGCAAATGACAGTAATACACTATTGTTCGAGCAGTTTTCTATATTCCTTCGCGTGACCCGGCACATTTGACGGTATTCCTCGTTTGTCGAGAATACGTAATACACTGGGGCCATTAACCTTCGATCCGACCGGCTTCGGAAGGCCATATCCACGCGGGTGACGTGCCTTGGCGACCATGGCTTTCAGAAGAGCATTCCTCTTTGATCGCGTCATAGATCGCGTAGCGCTCTTAAGCTCTTTCTCAGCCACATTCTTTACAGCCTGTCTATAAGCAATGTGCCGCGAACGCGTCGCCGCCCGCTTCCGTTCATAGAAGCCAGGTGAATGATTCTCTTCATTCTCCGCCTCCGCCGGAGTTTCTAGCATCACCTTCTCCTGACCATTTTTGGTAAACAGTAGGTCATTGTGAGGATCGCTTAACAGACCGAGTTGCCCGACTGATCGCCGTGATAGATGATGCGGAGATGTGGGAGGTGTGTGTGACAGGGGTCTCGATAATGGCTGTGCGCTATGAGGCCTGACTGGAAATACACCCGCGCGCCTAGCCTGGCTACGCATGGTTCCTAGACTACGCATTGCATTCATACGAGCTGTACGAGTTCTTGATCGCGTGTGTCCTCTATTTGTAGGGATCCTAGAAGGAGTCCCTGGCATTCTTACTAAGTTGCAATATTTATATCGTGTTGTGCCAAGTTAAATGCCTCTCATAGAGAGGCATTTAACATGGCCTACAACACTACATAGACACTTGACGGTAATCAGTCTAGATATATTTGACGGATATCACGAGGATCGTATCCTAACTTGTTCAATACTTGTAAATATTGTTTCTTTTGACCTCTGGGCATACTATTAAATTCCGATCTTGATTTATCCCACATTCGTGCCATTCCGCCAGGGTTTTGTACCTGAGTTTGTTTGCTTGTATTTTTATGTTTAGTATTTTCTCTCATGCGTGAAGTTCTAGGCGCACGTGTGCCAGCTTTCGAACTCCGATTCAGTAACGTTGCTGCTAGTATTTTTGCCCGTTCATTGGACGCAGCCTTCGCCTCAGCGTTTGCCTTGGCTTTCGCGTTTGCAGCCGCCTGCGCGGCAAGACGGCGAGCCTCACCCGCCTCAAAGTTTCTTTTAAGCTTCTGCTCAAGAAGAGCAACTCGCAGATTCTGTAGGCCCTCCTTTTTCGACTGGGTCTTTGATCTGAACGCGCTAGCAACTTTTGACATGAAACCATTCTTCCTGGTCTTCGACGACATCCTATTTAAGCCCTACATTCTTGCAAAGTAGGCCTCCAAGGCCCGATCGAAGGCGTCCATCTGACTGACCGTCTCCACTTTCTTGGCCTTCTCAGTCTTCGCCTTGAACCCCTTCAAAATCGAAACGCGTATCGGATCATAGGCGAGGACTTCCCGGAAAAACTTGGGCACTTCTCGGATGGCCCGAGACATGGCCACAGGATCCTTGATGAGTGAGGGCGCCGCCGGAACCTTCCATCTAGGCACCTCGCACAGAATCTGAGTCATGAGCACGAGAATGTATTTCTTAGCGGATCCGAGGCCGACATCCGGAGTCCGCCACGTATTCATCAGGGCCTGGAACTCCTCGTGCATACGCACCAGCTGTTTCGCAGCCAGTTCCTTATAGATCTCACCGTAGAGGTTTATGATAAATCCGCCAGTGCCGGACGCCTTTTTGCCGCCGCGATCGACCGTCGTCAGACTGGCACCCTTCACGTCCTTCTTGATACGCCCCTCCTCCTCAAAGAGCCACTTGACCCAGAATAGCGCCTTCTCCGTTGAGCCATCCGTGATGGCTTTACAGAGCTCGGACCCGGCCGTCCGTAGAACAGGCGTGTCACCCTCGGGCCGCCAAACCTTTCGGACAACCGCGGATTCTGTGGCACTGGCCGCCGCCTTCAGCCACCCCTCATTATGAGTCTCTGGACCCACCTTTGGCCAAGACACTACACTGCGCGTCGGGGCATCTCGTAAAACCAAGATCAGCTCCCCTACGCGGATCTGAAACTCCTCTGTTGCATACAGGGTCTCGTCAGGCAACTTCTTAATCATTTCATCGATCTCCGTTAGGCGTTTTTTGAGGTATACTATGATACGGGGTGAGGCGAGGCCCACGTGGATAATCGCGTGATTCCAGATGGCCGGGATAAGAATCGAAAAAGCGCCGCTACAGACCATGTCGGTAGCGAAATGGAGAGCCTTGCCGGTAGCGACCGTGCCGCTTTCTGTAAGAACCTTCTCGAAGGATTTGATCAACTCACTCGGGATATATCCACACCGAGTGCGTGGCGTATCAGCCGCAGCCATTAATAAATGGGACCAAATATCATTTACGAGTGCGGCCGCGTTTAGTAGATCGACGGCGTAAGCGAGTTCTTCTTCCGCCAAAGCCAAGAAATGAC
>Ga0136644_10001885_pt1 | contig 16314 bp, 21 predicted proteins | sample C_130820_EF_Meta_FD_94780 | JGI IMG/M metagenome (GOLD analysis project Ga0136644, IMG submission 94780) | Freshwater microbial communities from Lake Croche, Canada to study carbon cycling - C_130820_EF_MetaG (v2) (version 2) | ecosystem: Environmental > Aquatic > Freshwater > Lake | place... | reverse complement strand
ATAAGACCATTCATAAAGGGAATTTACAGTCGCATTCTTTAAAAAAGATGAATCTTTGATTGCGAAATTAGAGCAATTTGTCAAAAATAAAAGTGTTTCGGAATTAAAACTAGATAGAGTAGCTGAACTTGTTTTTAAACTTTGAATATAGATTCTTTCTGAAGTTTCTGAAGTCCAAGAATATAATTGTATATAAAAAGGAACTAATAATCTTATAACCCATGTAAAAAAATCATCTATTTGCTGTTCAATTCCAGACATTTGATCTAACTAATAATTCTTGTATTCTTTAGACAATCTTCTTACCATTCCAAATTCCAAGTTGTTCTCCATCTTCATTATACACATTATTATCTGAATCACGATAATAAGTTTGTCCCTTAAAGATAAATTCTTCTGTTTCAATACCCTCCTCTTCCTCTTCTTCTTCCTCCTCTGCTTCTTCCTCTTCTTCTTCCTCCTCTTCTTCTACATCATCCTGTTCGATTACAACTTCTCCACTCTCAGGGTCAAATGAACCAACTTCTTCATAACCCTCTTCAGTTTCCTTATATACAATATGATCATCATCTAGCCAATATGTTGTACCATCAATCTCAAGAGGTGTAAATTTAGTAGGTTCTTCACAATCAACAATCGAGGTAGAAGATGATTTACAAGAAGTTTCTTCATTCACTGCAGATTTTGCAGAAGGGATAGTTGTAAACTCTTGATGATCGCAAACAGAAGAAGTGGAAGAAGGCGCATCATTAAATACGGTTAGATATTTTGTTTCTGTGGGAAGACTTGTAAATGGATGATATCCCATACTATTAATAGGATTTTGAACAATAACATTTCTGCTCTGTTTCATTTCTTCCAGGAGGTTCTTAATTGTCTGAATATCATTTGTAGGAGGGGGGCTTGTATGCAATGTATCTCGAATCTTTGATTCGAGGCTTGCAAATACATTGTAAAGATTATTCTTCAATTCTGTAAGATATGAATCACGGAATTGAGTGATAACTGTATGTAATTGATCTGCCATTGTGTCTGTTTATTAGTTTTAAAATTTGACGAAATCAATTTTTGACGGCACAGACAAGTTTCCTAAGAATTAGTTGGTGCGGATTTGAATATTCAAACATGCATCAAGAGTGCTTTCTCTATCTTTTAGAGGCTTTGAGCGTTTCAATTTCAATCCCTCTGTTGGTACGTAAGAAGGCGTTGTAGCTACAGTATTTCTTAATGATGTCTCGTAGAAATCGATTGGCTTTGTATCCATACTTGCCAAGATACTTACCATTGGAGGAAAATGAATATCTGCGCGTATTCGACGTTCTTGACATAGTGTTCTAAAATTGTCTGTAGACATTGGTCCACCAAAACGTTCTAGACATTCACGATTGGGAGATGGATAAATACGACCATTGCAGTATTTTGCATAAAGACGATGTAGGAGCGCGAGTCTCTCCCAACGCACATGTGTATCAAGAAGTTCTGAAAGAATATATGCACTTGCGCAATGAGGTGTGCAAAAATTTCCGTAGACATGCCATATATTATCTGAAATATATGCTGGAATTACACATGGCCTCGATTCAAATGAATCACAGCACCAAAAACAAGCTACCGTTGTTGAACTTGGAAGCTCTTTTACATCCTTTGTTCCTGAATAACAAACTAAAAGAGTAGATGGCCCATATTCGATTGGTTGATTCTTCTTTTTCTCTTCTGGTACATTCACTGCAACCTTCTCCTGCTTTTGAGGGGTAGAAGTTTGTGTAAATTCTACAATCGTATTTAATTCGTACGCATTCTCTTCTGCAAATGGATTCGTCATGGAATCCTCGTATGCTACAGGGACGCATGGAGGATTTGGATCATACTTTGGAATCTGATCGTAAAATTTGACTTCTGTGCTGTTGATTGGAAGATGCGCAATAAGTGGCCTGCGTAATTCAGGTGTGAACATCCCTTGAATTCCATCTTGAGTTACAACTGCTACTACTTGATGTTTTGTTGACTTCTTTTCACGTTTAGCCTTTACTTTTACTTCAGGTTCCTTTGTATCTACCTCTTTTACATTTGATTCTTCACGTACAGCCTTACGTGGTGGCATTCTAATAAAATCGCGCATTACTTTCTTTAGGCATTTTACTGGGAACCGTTTAGTACTGAAGTTAAGAACCTAGACCTAGAAGGTCTAAACCAAGATTGAGAGAATGACCAGATGGAAGGAATTCCTAATGCGCGTGTTCGAAAAATTCTAGAATCTATAAGAAAAGACAGAGCTCGACTTCAACATTTACTTTTTTATGGTCCGCCAGGATCAGGAAAGACATCAACAGCAAGAATATTTATTGAGAATTGGTACAAGGACAAGATTATTCCTCCAGGAGGGGCCTTATTTTTAAATGCAAGTGATGAGCGAGGCCTTGAGTCTATGAGGGAGCGTGTATTTCCTTTTTTAGATTCATGTATTATTTTGCCAGAGCACAAGGATTCTCCAAGATTCCTGGTATTTGACGAAGCAGAAACTCTTACAGCTAGTGCACAACTTGCTCTTCGATCCGTTTTACAGAAGGATGCTACTAATTGCTGTATACTTTTTTTAGTAAACACCTTATCTGGAATTGAGCCAAGTCTTCATCATCGATTCTTGAGAATTCGGTTTGATCCTTTGCCGAGTGAGACCTTAGGCCAGAGAGTCAAATTATATAAACCTGATTTTAATAGTCCCACCCCATTGGATGCACTTCGTCTCCGTGGAGATCTTCGAATTTTCTTACATACTCCTACTGCAGCCCAGCGTCTAGCAATTATATTCTATAATTGGTTAAATGGTAAAACACTTGAAAAATGTTCTTCTGATCGAGGTATATTAGAAGATATTTTTTGGTTAGGCGCAGTATTTAATACACTTACAATTAAAGATGTACGTAATATAACGGAGGCTGCGCAAGCAGGAACATTAAAGGCTATGCCACTTGAAAATCAGATTAATCAAATACATTCATTTCGTAGAGACCTCCTTGAAAAATTGAATCCAGAACGTTTTGTTTAAGCTGTAGGAAAATGGAATTAAAAGAGGATGTAGTAAAGCCCTCTCCTCTTCGTATTAGCACAAAGGTTATAACCGCCCACATGGGCACTACAATGGATCTTGACAAATTATTTAAAGGATGCAAGGCGATTCTAATTCCTCTTTGGTATCCTGGAGAGGGACTCTTGAAGATGGAGCATAAGAAGGAAGTGATTGGCACATGTGCAAGAGATGCTTTTAGTAAGCGTCGTGTAAGTGATAAGACATTCTTTAACCAATCGACAATTGTTGTTCGAAAGGCTACTAATAGTGCACTGAATGAATTTAAAGAAGTAAATATTAAGTTATTTGCCAATGGAGGTGTGCAAATGACAGGAATTCCAGCAGAGGACTTTGCGAAGGAGACATTGGACTGGCTTCTGTTGCAATTATTGAGAGTTCCTGTGCAATTCTTTGGAGCAAAGGCCGCGCTTGAAAGATTTAAGGTGCAACTTATTAATAGTGATTATAGTATTGCATATCAAGTTAAGAGAGATGTTCTTCATAATATATTGACACGTAAATATGGGTTATTTAGTACATTTGAGGGTACTATTTACCAGGGAGTGAATACGAAATATTATTATAATGATAAGCACCCAGATCCAACGAGACCTGGTATTTGTCTTTGTGAGAAAAGGTGTCGCGGTCAAGGAAGTGGTTCTGGTCCCGGTCAATGCAAACGTATTACTATGAGTATCTTTCAAACGGGAAATATCATTATTACTGGTGCAAGATTCATGTATCAAATTGAGGAGGCTTACAACTTTCTTAATTTAATTCTCCGAGCGCATTCAAATGATGTTCTTCGTGTAACGGATCCGAGCAAGAAAAGTGAGATTATTGAAAAGAAGGTAAAAGAGAAAAAGGTTAAGGAAAAGGCGAAGGCGAAGGTGCCAACTGTGCGTAAAAAGAAACAGACAAATGTTTCTTGATACCGTAGATTTTAAGAATGGCCAGCTCATCAACTGCACAAACTCTAACCGCCCCTACTGAACCTGTATTACCTTCGCCCCAGACACTTTTACAGGCGGCCAAACTTTCAATGGAGAAAGACATGCCAATTCAGCTTGATTACTACACTGCGACACTTAATAAGAAGGCATTTTTGGGTGTAGATGAGAATACCAAGGAGCAAATGTTAGTGAAGTCGTCTGAGGAGTACACGAGTCTTGTGCAGAAGGTGTATAAGGTAGCAACTGATTTTTTGATTCTTACGGAGAACAGTATTTATATTGTAGCAGGTTCTTTGCAAAAGCGTAAGATTGAGGCGAGCAATTATTTGATTAGTGAACAGTAAAAATTGATTTTGCAATATATTGTTGGTAAGTTAATGGATAAGTACGTAACTCGTTCTAGGAGTCCTAGCCCAATTCGTAATCCGAATCCTATTTATTTGGGTATTCTTGGATCAAGAAATGATATGAACATGGAGGAAATTCATGATAAATTGCTGGAGCCCTTAATTCGAGCATTTGAGAAGGTTCCAGAAAAGATTATTATTCCAAATGAAGGTTCGAGTAATATTTATATTGCGGGTTGGGCAGAAGAAAAAGAAATTCCAACAGAGTCTTATTTTGCAGATTGGAAACGGGATGGTAAACGGGCGCGTATTTTGAGAGATTCGAGAATTATAAAAGAAGCAACCCATTTAGTTTGTTTTAATGGTCCTCGTTCCCAGTATTATGAAACACTTGGAACGAAGCATGTAAAAAATAAAGAAGTATTTGTGGTTTCTTCGGATAAAGAAGTTGTGCAATTATCGACGACTTGAAGACTTGCGACTTTTGCGACTTTTGCGATTCTTACGCTTTCTTTGAGATTTTGCCTTTTTCCTAGGGGGAGTGAGTACAGGTTTATTGTAATTAATTTCATTACGAAGATTATTTGCATGCATTTCTACTGCTTGGGAATATGGGACATATCCGTGACGAACAATGGGAGGCGCCTGATTTAATACAGGAGGACGGCGTGGGGGCGTACTAGGAGGCGGCGCGTTCATTTCTATTTAGCTGACCTAATTTTATCCATCCAATAGGAAAGAAGTAATTTTGGGCTATTAAATAGATCCTGTTTTTGAGCAAATTCTATCTTTTTTCTTTCGACTGCTTCCTTAGTCACTTCGGACCAGTCATTTACAATCCATACAGGGAGGCCATCATATAATACATCTGCTCCTGATGTTTTAACAATTGCAACATTACCAAGACAAAGTGATTCCCATGTACGATGACAATCCAAGCCTCCACCACGGGGACTTGTAACAAAGGCAAAACGTTTCTGCATCTTCCATGTGAGATTTCTATCTTGATAACTTGGTGTGATATACAGGGCAGAAGTATCTATTTTTTCCAATGCTTCTCTTCGATCTCCTCGATCTGCAAAAAAATGCCAATTGCAAAATGCCATGGGAACTCGGTCATAATAAGGGATATTTTCATTTCGTAGTTCTTCTAACATTTGTTCTTGTTGAACTGGAAGACAGCCATTCCCCCACGGATGTCTCATTCCAAGATGTGAATACAATGTATGGTAATCAAGACCTATAGGAATTGGTGTACATTTAGGATGTTGTATGGACATATTTTGACTAAACCAATGAATCAAATTCACTTCTTTTAGAATAGAATCTAGAGTATTAGGATATACATCAAATATTTCTGGAAAATTAACATCCGAATTTCCAGTTACAAGAATTATAGGAACACGTATATATTTCCAGAATATCTTATAGAAATCTAAAAAGCAATTCGAATTTACATATAGGGTATCTCGTTCTTTTAATGAACCAAGATTATAAATAATGTTTGGTTCATCGGTGCGTAAAATTTTTAACGAACAAGATTTCATGATTCCATGGGAAGAAACAAATTTACAATCTGTTTCGACCATCTCTAGAAAACATAGATCTATGTGGTTTAGGTTGAAAATGTTGGCAGTATAATAAGTAATGGATGTAGAGCCAGATTACATCATTGAGTTAATGGATATAGAGTATGAAGAGTGTTTAATGGATATAGAAGAAATCTCGATTGAAGATACTATTGAATACATGATTATTGATTAATTAGTGGACTTTTTATTATCTGCGAGTAATGCGCGGTCGCACATTAGATACAAAAACATTGCGAGTGTTACTCCTACAAGTAATGCGAATACATAAAGTATAGATAATGCGAATTTAACACCAGCGCCCATGCCTTTTACGCCAATGACTCCAAAAATAAATTGGAAAAGCATTACTGCAGACACCACTGCGTATCCTACGAATAAAAAGTAGTATGTATTGCAAATTGTTGAGCTCGGGACTGATTTCATCCACTCCGGTTCCATAGTTTCTATAGTATATGCAGTTAAAATTAAAAAATACACATATTATAGAATGGTAAAATCTCGAAGAACTCGACGAGGTGCGGGATTTGGTTATGAGCCTGCTCCTGTAGATTATTTTGATAAAGTAACATCCGAACAAAATCTAGGGCAAGGTAGACAATTCGACGAAATGAATGTTAAACGTCATGGCGGTGCAATGGCTCTTCTAGGTGGTCCTTACCCTGGCGCGGTTGATGAGAATGGTTTACCTCAAGATATGGCTGCATCTGCTCGTCTAGTTCCTCTAAATGCTGCGTTTAACGAGATCAAGGGAATGAGTGATATGTCTGGTGGTCGACGCAATAATCGTAAGGCTACACGCAAAGGACGCAAAGGTCGCAAAGGTCGCAAGGCTACTCGCAAAGGTCGCAAGGGACGCAAGGCCATGCGTAAGAGTCGCAAGGCTACACGCAAAGGACGCAAAGGACGCAAGGCATCTCGTAAGACAATGATGCGTCGACGACGAGGAGGTGGGCCTCTTGGTTACCAAATGGTCGATGCTCCTGGCATGCTTCTCAAAGATTACAAAGAAACTGGATTAAATCCCGAGTGGGAACTAGCAAAGGATCCTAATGCCTTTGCGCCCTCAATGAACCGTTCATAATACAATATGATCATTCTCAATAAGAGGCAGTTCACTTATACTAAAGAGTGATTTTAGAAGATGTTCCGTTTTTTGAAGACATTCTTTCTCAGATAAATTTGGTTTTGCAATATTAACCGTGAGAACAGCGTCACCTTTTGCGCTGCTCCCACGCTTTGGCATACCATAGCCCGCAATTCGCAATTCTTCTCCATTTATTACACCTGCTTTTATTGAAAACACAACTCTAGTATCGAATGAAGGATGCGACTCAATAGCTATCTTGCAACCTACAAGACTTTGTGCGAAGGTAATTGTTACTGAGCTATGCAGATCGTCACCTTTTCTTACCCACGGTGTTTTTTCATCTGAAGATTGCAATTCAATAATGACATCTCCAGATTCGGTATAATCTTGAGAATCACTGCTTTCTCCAGAAAAGACAATTGTATTTCCTGGGGCCATTCCTGGTTCAATACGAATCTCGAGTGATTTCTCTTCCTTAAGAAGTCCTGCTCCCTTGCACTCCCAACAGGAATCTCCTTTTTGTTTTCCTTGTCCACCACATATATCACATGGTCCTGTATTTTGCATCATAAATGGTCCCATTTGAATATGTTGGGTTCTTTGACCGCTACCATTGCATGGACTGCATGATTTTAGTGATGTGGATCCCTCTCCTTTGCATTCCTTGCAGAATTTCTGCCTCTCAAGTTGAATACGAAAAACTCTTCCATTTGTAAAATCACGAAGATTGAGAGGAAGTTGAGTTACTCTTGCAGGAGCCTTTCCATTTTTCTTCTTTCTAATTTGTGATTGTTGTTGGTGATTCATGCCAGGGAATCCTCCAGGGAATACACCTGGCATACCTCCCCCACCAAACATATTAAAGATATTTCCAAAATCCATTCCTGGACCTTGTGGTTGACCTCCACCCTCATTCTCATTTCCTGTCTGGTCATATATCATTCGTTTGTTATCATCTTTAAGAATATCGTACGCCTTTTGAATCTTCTTAAAATTCTCTGCGTCACCGCCTTTATCAGGATGCTCTGTACGAACAAGTTTTTTATATGCATCACGAATCTGATCAGAAGAAGCATTTCGTGGAACCTTTAGGGCATCATATAAACTCATCGCCTTTGTCTATCTAAGATCAAGATAGAGTTTCTTTTAGATAGCGTCAAAAATTAGACAGCGTTTAGGCTTAAATATAGAGTTTCTAAAAATATAGTAATTGGCAGTTGATGATTGAGACAGAACTTTTAGGCCAAGAAGAAGCTGTTTCAATTTGCAACCGTGCATTAGAAAATCCAACCCATTTATTTTTTTATGGGAATAATGGCTATGGAAAGACAACCTTGGCTCGTGATTTTATTCGAGCTTATGCAAACAAATACTCAGTAGATCCAGAAGATGAAGAATTATTTCTTTGGCTACAGGGAAATGTAGACCGAGGAATTCACACAATTCGCGCAAAATTAGCCGATTTTACTCGAGGTGCTCCAAAAATAAGAGGTGTTCTTCGTTGGATTATTGTCGACGACGCAGATACTCTTCCAGAAGTGAGCCAACAGGCACTGAGACGACCCATGGAACAGTACTCACATTTAACTAATTTTATTTTTATTGCAAAAAACTCAGAATGCCTAATTCATGCTCTTCAAAGTCGTTGCCAACCTGTCGAATTTATACCAATCCCTCTTCAACTTTACATAAATACTCTTCTTGACCAAATTGATTATAAGATTAGTAATGAAAATGTAAAGAATTGGCTTATTGCGAGCAGTTTTTCTTCTGTTGCAGAATTGAAGCGTTCTCTTAAAACATTGAAGTATATTGCTCCTGAGAATCCGAGTTTGCAGGATGCAAAAGATCTTTGTGCTGCGCATAATTTCAATAATTTGGTACCCATTCTTGTGGCAATTGATAAAAAACAGACAAAGGAAGTTTTTAACAGATTCATGCGACTTTGGCAAGATGGGATGAGTTTTGAGGATATTTTGCACGCAATTCACATGACCATGGAAATGTATTTTACGCTTGGAAGTCATATACAAGATAAGATTTATACATTTTTAGTTACAGGATGGGCGTATCATGCAAGAAGTCAGTGCAATTTTCTTGATTTATTGTCATGTGCTTATGATGCAGGCCTCATGGATGACAATGAGGAAATTTGCGCCTAAAAGTACTCCGCTGTAATTAGCTATATGGTATGACCGTATTTCGTAAAAAACCACCAAGAACTATTTTAGTTGAAATATTGAAGAAAATTCATCGTTCATTAGACACTTTACCTTTCACATTTACAAAAGACGATTTTAGTACATATAAATGGGATAATGAGCTTATAGAACTTGCTCCTTATTATGTGCCATCTATGTTAGAACGTTTTATTTATAATCCAAATCCAATTACTATTTTAAGACATATTTTACGTGAACATGAATTCCTATGTTCAAGTAAAGAAATAACAAGAGCTTCTAAGAAGACCATCTTATATACTGTTGATTATCATACAAAGAATCTAACCAAAGATATTTCTATTCAGTTTGACTAAGACTCTCTTTGCTCGCATCAAAGAGATATGTAATTGCTAGGTCAGATTCCATTATTTGATCCTCGCTCATTCGTAAGAACCATTGATAGCTACTGCGACGATCGAGTTCAAAGAATGGCACTGGTACCATAAATGCATCATCAGGAATTGGAAATGGGATAGTTCCGTCTGAAGAAAGCAAGTCATCTAATTCAATTCGGCGTCCATTTGCTTTTCGTTGTACAGTAGATTGTGGAAGAACCTTAATATCTTTATGGCCTGTTGTTACAAAAGTCCAATCCCATTGGGCATCTCGGCGTACTCGTTGGCCTCCTGTAAAGCCATTCTGTCTCTCAAAAAGAATAGACGCCCATTTAGTAGGAACTGGGTGGTTTGCAACAGGCACCCATAGATAAGAAATATTTGGTACCACAGTTCCACCCACACCACTATAGGTTTCACTGTTACTAGTTCCAAAACCAATAATAGAACCCTTTGGAAGTTCAGGAAGACTCCTTATACAAATTGTACTTGGATTCATCCATAGTCCACCAAATTTAGTTAGAAATGCCATTGAAAGAAATTGAATTTCTTCCTCTTGTAAGAAGGCCTTTGTATTTCTGAGGGGACTGGGTACAAATTCTGGGCCTCCTAGACGGGAAATTGCATCTCCTAGACCTTGAATAACTTCGATACGGTATTTACCTTTTGATGCATTGACAATGGTCTCGTAACAAAGATTCAAGTAAGGGCGATTAAGAGCACGACTGCTTCGGCCCATAAAGTCAGCCCAGTTACGACTATTTACGTCACCATCATTATAGAATAACCATAGTGGTGGCAGATTATTTTCAGGATCCATTAGTTTCTTTGTTGTCAGACCAATAAATACGGATGCTTTTTCACTTTTAGGAGCTTTGTATGCAAGTATGCCGATTGTAACGGCAACTATTAATAAAACAGTTGGTGCGAAGAACTTGGCACTCATTCTAAAGACTGTTCTTAATTTTACCGTGTTGTTCTAAATTAATTATCCGTTATTACAAGTCTCTTCATTCGTTCATGATAATCATTTGCACTAATATGTTCTTGAGCTGCTCGTAATTGGCGTTGTTTTTCACGTTGTTCTTGTTGAAACTGCCATGCTTGCAATGCAGCCTGTTCTTCTTGATTATAGAGAGTAGGTCCCTTTTCACGCTGTGTCTTATAGGAATCAAAAGAACGATTTTCGACATTAAATCCTGCAACTTGTCCACTGAATGTGTTTTCTTTAGTGTATGCACTTTTCAGATCAGTAAACTTAACAGAAGCGTTAAGTGCAGCTGTATAATCCGGGGGACGATCGCGACCTAGTTCAACACCACTTGGCATATTTGCAATAAGTGCTTCTGGTTGTCTTAAAGCAAGTTGCGAATTGTGTTCTTCTTTTGACATTTCTTTCTCGAACATATTATTAAATACATCTCTATTAAATTCTTTACCAAACTTTTTACTTGTATCAATTTGATTATTATTATTTTTTAGCCAATCACCGTAGCCGTCTTCATCAGGATCAGGGACTCGTGTTTGTTCGAACATTTGGTTAAATGCATTTATATTGAGATTTTTAGGATTTAGTCTAACAGGATCTACATGCTTGACTTGTTCGGATTGAGTTGCGCGTTGATCTTTAATTGCAGTAAGTTCAGGTAATTGACCACTAGCGGATTTTGTCTTTTGCCCTTGAATCACATGAAGAATTTCGGTTAAGTATGCATAAGCGCGAGTAACAGCCTCGAAATGTTCCTCGGTTCCACCTCGATCAGGATGTGCGCGAATAACTGCCTTCTTATATGATGCGCGAAGAATCTCGTCAGTAAGTGCAACTTCCTCTTCAATTGATAAAATCTTTAAACAACTTTGAAAAAATGTGAGGGCTTTCTCGCTGGCACGTTTTTTGGCCAATACGTTGATTGGATTTGATGGTTGGTGGGAACGAATTGCGAGTTGTTGTGTTTGTTGACTCAATATCTGCTGTGGAGGAGGAGATCGTAATTCGCCAGGCAATGGAGGAGGCTCTTGGCCATGTTGAATTGCGGTCATGTATGCCAATAAATGGGAATATATTCCTGCTCTTTTTGCAGAATAAATATACTCTTGTCCCTGAAGAAGCGTATTTATCATTTGATGTCGGACACGACTATCACGAATACTTATTAACTTTTGATATATTCTGACATGAGCAGGATCAAATCCTTGGGATTGTGTTTGTCCCATCTACTGTTTGGAGAGAGGGTCTTCGATTGTAGAAAACGCAATCTTTCTGGCGTAAACAATGGAACATGTGGATCACATTCCCACATCATTCTTTTACCTGCCGTGCAAAATGTCAATTTAAATTTCCAAAAATGTGGCAAAATATTCGGTATACATCTTAAATTCTTATCTCGTATAAGCCACCAACTACTCAAAGGGAGTACAAGGGCTAATTGTTCTTGGGGTTGTATATTAAGATTTGGGCTTACAGGTATCATCATCTCAGTTTTCTTCAGACCTGTCACAATATCTTTCCATAGTGGCGGTAAAGTCCACGGATACATCCATGACCAAGACATTTCATTTGATCCTGTTATATATGCTAGAGACCATGAAAGACCCTCAATATATGTATCAACTCTCGCTTGTATATCGACAGGGCTAATGGCAGATAAATAATCTTCATAATATATATTCCGCCATTTAGGAGATAATTTATTTGCATTTAGCAGACGTTTTTCGTCTTTTTCTTGGATAGGAAATTGATTCCAATCGTCGATATTCTGTTGCCAAGATTCTATTGCATCCTTGGATCGTCTGGGATGTTTTTTCATTTTTTCGTGAATCCAAAACTCGAGACTGCTATCTTCACGGATAGCCAATTCATTAAATAATTCTATAAGCGCATCCTTATTCCACTTATTATCTGTAATAAGTTGTCCGTGCGATTTATTAATTTTAATTATTAATTCTTCAAGTAAGGCATATCCTCCATCGCGAATTGTGAACCATAAACTATGTGGCATAAAGTCATTACCAAGAATCATCATGCATCCAATATAATCCATCAAATATGCGCTCAGTTCATCTTTTATCTTACAATGCTTTCCAAGAGTAGTGGCAAGTGTAGGAATATGCAACCATCTATATTCTTCTTTATTATCGGTATAGACTGTCTTGCCCATAAAATCACTATGTTCTCTAAATAACCATAAGGAGGGAACTGTTGTTAGTTGTTTATGTAAACTCATAAGGATTAGATCCGCATCTAGACCGTATATGGCAATATCGGATGTAATTGAATTCATTGAATGAAATAACTTTTGCTCACCTTCTCCTGGTTCATTAGCAGAACTGAGAATCCATTTAGGACCAGAATTCTTTTTCTTGCAAAGATCTTGTAGACTTTTTGCCAGAGTATCCATAAATTCGGTTCCAGGAGTTATACTATTCGTGTCCCATCGTTCTTCAAATGGTTTTCCAAGACTATGCTCATGTTCAGTGACCCAGATAGATTTAAAACGTCTTTTTCTTTGTTGTCGCATTTTGGCCATTGGAACAACTCCATCTATTCCAATAAATACACTCTTAGTTGGCTTACACTGGGCAACAAGTTGCTCAGTGTAAGAACATATAATCTTTATTAGTTGATTTTCCCAGTTTATCCTATCATTTTCTCCAGTATATGCTGGAGTTCCTGGCTTATGTATACAGTGATATATAATACAATTGAAATCAATCCATAAGCTTTCAACAGATGAAGATGGTAATTGTTTATGTAATAATCCTGGAACTGTATCGCAAAGTTTTCTATAATACGATGGAATTCCCATAAGTCTATTTAGGAAGGACTCGTACCTATGTCATCATATATTGAATTTCTTAAGTCACCAAAAGATTCAATATTGATGCCCTTTATCGATACAGTTATGCGAAGTGCACCCGATAGTATTGTAATAGGAAGTATTATATTGGCAATTATAACCCAGAGTTTTAGTCTATCAGTATTATCTTTTGCATTTCTTGAAATTACGGTATTTCAAAATCTTATAGCTACTTTTTCTAAATGGACAGCTGTACCATCAGGCAAATCTGTGGAAGATAATTGTGGATTTCAGATACCGAGTTATACCCATATTAGTTTATTAAAACATGCAATGATGAAGGCCCCTTTTCCAAGTGCACCTATATTTTTCATGGCGGCGTCTATGGCATATTTGTTAGGCGCACAAATTAATGTAAGAAATGAAGTAAATACGCTAGCTTCTGACTATCCTCTAATAAAGGCTGGATTCCCGATATCATCTGTACTAAGTGTAATCTTTATTGTGTCATTATTGTTATGGCGTGTCATGAAAGGCTGTGATGAATTTCTTGTAGGATTTGGTAGCATTATTTTTGGATTTATTGCGGGTACACTAATATTGCTCTTAAATACTAAGATTATGGGAAGAGATTCAATTAATTTTGGAGGACTTCCACTTCTTATTGATAAAATGCAGTCTGGAAAAAATTTATATGTCTGTAGCAAAACTAATGATATAAATTCACTCTATGATACTTCTGGAAATTTATTACCATGATGTTAGGAGGAGGACAGAATGCAGTCCGAAAATATAATGAAAGCCCGTGAATCTATATTTCAAGTCTTCAGAAGTTTACCATTAGCCTTATCGATAACAATACTGCTCCTCGGTTCTTTTCAAGGAAATATGAATCTCTTAATTTTCTTTGTTGGAATGGGAGTTCTAATACCTTTACTAGCCACAGTACTAAATATTTTATTTGAATTTATATTCAAATATGCAGGTGAGCATTTTAGTTTACCTGATAACGTGTGGCTCATTCCTGAAGGAACAACATGTACATTATTTGATGTTTTATCTGAGAAATCTGAACCGTTGAATGGTGTACCAACTGTCTGGACACCAATGACTGTATTCTTTTTCACTTATTTGTTTCTTAATGCGTATGATATTTATAATAGACCTGTGCCAAAAGGTGTTGATGAATCGGCAGTTAATGCAAGGAAAACAAGATGTGGGATGAGTATGTTTACTATTGTTATTGTTTTTGTTCTTGTCATGATTGGTCGTTATTCATTAATGCATTGTGAAAATGCATTGGGGCTTGGTATAGGTAGTCTATTGGGGTTATTTACTGCATGGATGTGGTATTCCTTTGTTCGAAGTTGTGGTCTAGGAAGATTTGATGATATTTTTGGAATTTCAAATCGCATGTTGAGTCCAGAAGTTGCAGGAACTGTTCCTACAAAGGTCTGTGTTCCTGTTGCAGGCTAGCGCCAATCGCGAGACAAATAACATCCTAAATTAATCCGTAAATTTTTCTAATTAAATCAAAATTCTTAAGAACTATGCTTAATGACATTAGTTTTAGTTGATTTTGATCTATTGCTTTTTTTCCCATATTACGGAGAATAGTAAAGGCATTCTTAAATGCCTCCTTATCAGTATAGATCTCCAAATTCTCCTTTAAAAATAATGGTTTATCTAGTGTAATATTAACTGCATTATGAAAGTTAAATAAATAATCAGTTAGCCATTCTTTTCGTTGATACCCTTTAAGATTCAGTATAATTGAAACTGGATGTTGGCTGATATAAGTTCTATAATGAGAAGAACATAATGCGCATGGCATTATATCCTGTAAGGTTTTGAATAAATTTATCCAGGCATGTGCTTCATCTTTATCTTGTAAAGGATTAGTTTGTCTGCCACTAAATTCTGCGAATGTATGTAAACAAGTCCAAAGAGCAGGGCCCCAAATTTCTCTATTTAAAAGTGACATTTTCAATTCTTATGCTATTAGATTAGTTCTATGCATATTTTAAATGGGCAGAAAAATTGACTTTTATCGCGATGGACTAGAGGGTATATCTAAAGATTAGACAGAACAAGTACCGTCTAGTACTTAAATTAAGTACTCCTCGGTAATAAATGAGTTATGAGGTTGCGGTACCTCTTATTCTTCTTGAAACTCTTCAAATAGCGTTTCAAAAAGAGGCAAAAAAAATATGTCGTGAAGTCGCTCATACTGTTGGCCTAGATTCCAATGATATTTATCAAAAAGTATGCAAGAATACGAAAATTCAAATTTATGATCTAGATGTTCCTGTGGAATGTCCGCACTTGTATAAAAATGGGAGTATTTATTCGAGATGTTCAAAGCCATGTATTCTAGGAACAGGAAAATGTTTATCTCATCAAATGACGAGACAAAAAGAACCGACCGTGGAGAACACTGTCTATAGATTATCTGGAATAGATGAACCACTTTGGGTGAAAGGATCCGATGTTTTAAATTCAAATGGAGAAAATGTTGGACACTTTCAAGATGGAGAGCTCTTCCGATATAATTGAAAAATTGACGAATGAAAATATTAGTATAAACCCACCTACTACTATAATGGCTTACAATTTTTCAATAGGAGTTACAACATCTGTATCTAGTTATTTGAAAACGAAGAGAGATAAGAAGAAACCCATTAAACATAAACGTGTAGTTGACCGTAAAAGAGAGCTAAAAAAACGAAATCGAAAAATACCAGAATCTTCAGAAAGTTTCGATTTACCAGTATACAATTTTAATAAACAAAGAAGACTTCTTATAGATTGCCCATATCCTTATTTAGAATCTCTATTACTAAATACAAAATCGGATATTATATCTAGACATAAACTAATGAAAAAATATTATTATTTAAAAAACTCTTGGATT
>Ga0136644_10001880_pt1 | contig 16351 bp, 8 predicted proteins | sample C_130820_EF_Meta_FD_94780 | JGI IMG/M metagenome (GOLD analysis project Ga0136644, IMG submission 94780) | Freshwater microbial communities from Lake Croche, Canada to study carbon cycling - C_130820_EF_MetaG (v2) (version 2) | ecosystem: Environmental > Aquatic > Freshwater > Lake | place: Lake... | reverse complement strand
GCTGGTGCCGGACGTTTTCAGGACGCGCTAAAGCAGGTGGAAGATTTTCTTTTATTGTCCAACTTAGGCGAAAGAAGCAAAAAAGCAGGGCAGTACCGCAAACGCTGTTATAGCTTTGCTTTGGACTATGCCAGCAAACATCCGGACCAAGACAAATACGAATTTCTACCCATCAATTTAGGAGACAATGTGAACTCGCCTTTTGCAGAATATTACCCCAATGTAACGGTAACAGATAGCTTGCTCATTTACACACGCGCCGGTGACCATCAACGTGAGGATTTTATGGAAAGCAAATTTGATGGACGCAAATTTGGCATGTCTGAACCCATTAAAGGAGACATTAACCTTGAGCCCAAAAAGGGCGCCATTACTGCCTCTCAGGATGGAGAATGGATTTTATTTGCGGGTCAATTCTCTGGACAGGGTTTTGGGAATTATGATATTTATAAATCGGTTTACACACCAACGGGTTGGAGTGAACCTGAGAATTTGGGCAGAAATATCAATACCGAATTTTGGGAAAGTTCTCCCAGTTTGAGTCCAGATAATCGGGTATTATTTTTTAGTAGCAATAGGCCAGGGGGATATGGCGGAAAAGACTTGTATATCAGTTATCGCAGTAGCGATGGCAAATGGTCTGCGGCCCAAAACCTAGGCCCAGAGATAAATACAGCCGGAGATGAACTGGCGCCCTTTATTCATCCTGACAATCAAACGGTGTACTATACTTCAGATGGACTATCTGGTTATGGCGGTTCTGATTTGTATTTGTTGCGCAAAAATGCTGCGGGTGAGTGGGGCAAACCAGAGAACCTGGGTTATCCCATCAATACCATTGAAAACGAAGGCAGTTTGGCCGTATCGGCCGATGGTTTAAAAGCTTATTATGCTTCTGACCGTGCCGATAGCAGAGGAGATTTAGACCTGTATCAATTTGATATGCGCCCAGACATTAGACCCTACAGAACCCTCTATGTAAAAGGGATTGTTACAGACAAACAAAATGGAAAAGGCATTCCTTCATCGGTTGAATTAACAGACAATGAAAACAATTTGGTTTTGATGAAAGTTCAAACCGATGAAAAGGGGGAATACCTGATTACTTTACCATTGGGAAAAGATTATACGTTTACTGTAAATAGAAAAGGTTATTTATTTTATAGCGAAGTCTACGCCATGAAACAAAAACAGGCCGATAGTGTGTATGTGAAAAATATTGCCTTACAACCAGTACTACTCAATGCCAGTTTTGTTTTTAATAATATTCAATTTGCCAATAATAGTTTTGAATTGCCCAAAACAGGTTTGATAGAATTAGAAAAACTCTTGCAAGTAATGCAAGAGAATCCATCCTTGAAATTGCAGATTAGCGGGCATACTGACAACACGGGCAAGCCTGAAGACAATGAAAAACTGTCTACTAACCGAGCTAGATCCATTGTTGAATGGCTTACAGCAAGAGGCATTGCTACTGGGCGTTTGAGCTTTAGGGGCTATGCTGCTTCCAAACCAATTGCAGATAATGCAACAGAAGCGGGTAGAGCAAAAAACAGGAGAACAGAATTTACCATTACGGGTTTATAGTTTAAGTAAAATCATTTTTGTTGCTACTAAAATGATTTTCAAAAAATTATGCACCTAAGACAATTTATTGCTGCATTTTACTGGCATGGATAATGCATTGTATTTTAGACTTGCCCTTACCATGGTGCCTGGTATCAATTCAAAACTTGCTAGAGAATTGATAGACATTTTTGGTGATGCTGAAGCCGTGTTCAAAACAGACGCCAATGCATTTGACCCTGAACTTGGGTTTACAGAAACGCAAATTCATGCTATCCAGTCTTTTTTACCAAATGAGGACGTAGATAAAGAATTGGCTTTTTTAGAGAAGTTCCAGATCAAAATTTTGTTTATCAAAGACAAGGACTATCCGCAAAGACTTGTACATATTGATGACCCGCCCCTACTCCTATTTTCAAAAGGTCCTGCCAACCTCAATGCCAAAAGAATCATCAGTGTGGTAGGCACCAGAAACAATAGTGAATACGGCAAACAAGTCACTGAAAAAATTATTCGTGAATTGCCCCAAGAAGACTTACTGATTATTAGTGGACTGGCATTGGGAATAGACGGCATCGCCCACCGGGCAGCAATATTCAACGGCATACCAACTTTGGGTGTATTGGCACATGGGTTGGATGAGATTTATCCTTCCCAACACAAAGCACTATCAAAAGAAATGTGTTTAACGGGTGGCTTACTCACCGATTTTAGAAAAAATAGCGTCCCCAATAAATACCATTTTCCAAGGCGTAACCGCATAGTGGCCGGCATGGCCGATGCAACTATTGTTATTGAATCTGGGATCAAAGGGGGCAGCTTGATAACGGCCGATTTGGCTTTGGATTATAACCGAGCGCTATTTGCTGTTCCGGGTAGAATTTCGGATCAAAAAAGTGCGGGTTGCAACAAACTCATAAGATATTCAAAAGCTTATTCTTATATAAACACAGCAGATTTTTTGAGAGAAATGAAATGGTGGGAAGAAAGCTATACGGTTGCTAAACAACAAGATTTATTTTTTGAACCAACCACAGACCAAGCCAAATTGTTGGAACTTTTCAAAAGCAAGTCTATCATAAATTTGGATGAATTACAATACTCGGCTTCCATGACCAGCTCTCAATTAGCCAACGCTTTATTGGCTCTGGAAATGCAATACTTAATCAGGTCATTGCCTGGCAATCGTTATACCATGCGCATTTGAGTTTCTTTTTTGCGCCAAAGCAGTAATAAAACAAAGGCGATAACTGCCAGAAATGCAGATAATAAAAAGGTCCATAAAACATTTTCAAATTTGTTTTGATAGATCCATGCAGAGAAAAATGCGCCAGTGCCAATCCCGGCTTCTAGCGCAATATACATAGAGCCAATAGCCCTTCCCCTATTTTCAAATGCACAAAGATCTACAGTCCATGCAGTGATGGTAGGCCCTACGGTTCCCCAACTCAAACCAAAGATGGCAGCGCCCAACATAACCATAAAAATATTATGGGCAAAAGCCAAAACTAATAAGGAGATGACTAAAATAACAACTGAATAAATCAGTACAATAATTCTTCCGTGTTTATCAGAACTTTTATTTGCTACCAATCTAACTAGCAAAGAAGTGAGGGTGAACATAGCAAAGAACAAACCCTTGTTGTGAATTCCTACCTGATCACTCAAATCAGGAGCCAAAGTAATGGTGCATCCATAAGAAAAACAAAGCAGTAGCATAATGAGCGCTGGCTTCAAGGAAGTTCTTTCAAAAATTTCATGCTTTTTTATGCGAATATGAGCCCACTGAAATTTTTCTGGATTTGAAAGGGTTTCTTTTACGTTGTATAAGATGACTACGGAACCCAAGGCTAGTGCAGATGATACATAAAACATCAGGTTAAATGAAAAAGCGCCTACTAACCAGCTTCCAAGAATTGGTCCTACAGACATACCAACAGTATATCCAATAGATAAAGCACCTAGTGCTTCTCCCCTTCTAGACTCATGTACCACATCGGCCGCATAAGCTGAAGTTGCTGTTGGTTTAAAGCCTGTTGAAAATCCATGAAAAAATCGCAAGACTAAAAAGCCTGCTACAGAAGTTAATACGGGATATAGTAGGGAGCAAATGACACATACCAAAGATCCAAAAATCATTACTGGAACCCTACCAACCTTGTCTGTTAGTTTACCACTAAAGGGTCTAGATATTCCGGCCATTAATGTAAATAGGGCAATAATTAAACCTTTGTACTGTGCTCCACCCAAACTGGTTAGATAAGCTGGCAGTTCTGGAATCATCATGGAGAAACTGGCAGAGAACAAAAAATTACTTAGACAAAGTAGCGCAAATTGAAAAGTAAAAAGAGGTGCGTCTATTGCATGGGAGACCTTATTCATTAGCGCAAAAATAGGGATTCTCTGAACTGTTGGGAATTATGGTTTAGCCCCTAAGTTCAATAAAACCAATAGTAGTAAGCATTTCAGGGCTTTACAAAAAATTGTTTTGGCCATAAAATACCTGTTTTCCTATCTTCGCATATGGCAATAAGAAACAGTTCCCAAAGCACAGGTGCTCCCAATTCCAGATTGTTCGGTGAAGGTCTCACCTTCGATGATGTATTGTTAATGCCCGCTTATAGTCAGGTATTACCAAGAGAAGTAGATATTCGTGCCAATCTTACCAAGAGTATTATTTTAAATGTTCCCATGCTAAGTGCTGCCATGGACACCGTAACGGAAGCCAATTTGGCCATTGCATTGGCTAGAGAAGGTGGATTGGGTATCCTGCACAAAAACATGAGTATTGAACGCCAAGCCGAGCAGGTGCGAAAAGTAAAACGTAGTGAAAGTGGGATGATTATTGATCCCATCACCCTCTTGGTTGATGCAACTATTGGAGACGCGCTGAAATTAATGAAAGAGAATAGAATTGGTGGTATACCAGTGGTAGATGCTGGTCAGAAATTAGTGGGTATTCTTACTAATCGTGACTTACGTTTTGAAACCAATTACAAGAAAAAGGTTTCAGAAGTAATGACCAAGGAGAAGCTGATTACTGCCCCTGAAGGAACTGATTTGAAAAAGGCTGAAAACATTCTGCGCAATTATAAGATTGAGAAACTACCTGTTGTAAACAAACAAGGCAAGTTAATTGGCCTAATTACATATAGAGATATTTTACAAATTCGTAAAAACCCAAATGCCTGCAAAGATGGTTTGGGAAGGTTATTGGTGGGTGCAGCTTTGGGTATTACCAAAGACTTACATGACCGCGCTTATGCCTTACAGCAAGTGGGTGTAGATATAGTTACACTGGATTCTGCACATGGTCATAGCAAGGGTGTTATTGAAGCGCTGAAAGGTCTTAGAAAAAATTTCAAGGGCATGCAGATCATTGCAGGAAATGTGGGTACGGCAGAAGGTGCATTGGCGCTTGCTGCGGCTGGTGCCGATTGCGTGAAAGTGGGTATTGGACCAGGTTCAATTTGCACCACCAGAATTGTGGCTGGTGCGGGAGTTCCTCAACTAACAGCCATTATGGAAGCTAGTGCGGCCCTTAAAGCAAAAGGAATTCCAGTGATTGCAGATGGTGGTATCCGTTACACAGGCGATATGGTAAAAGCTTTAGCTGCTGGAGCCAATATGGTCATGATGGGTTCCGTTTTTGCGGGGGTAGAAGAAAGCCCAGGAGAAACCATTATCTATGAGGGAAGAAAGTTCAAAGAATACCGTGGCATGGGTTCTTTGGGTGCTATGAGTCAGGGTAGTGGAGACCGTTATTTCCAAGACGTAGAAGACGATATCAAGAAATTTGTACCAGAAGGTATTGAAGGCCGTGTGGCTTATAAAGGAAACCTAAGCGAGATTGTGTATCAATTTGTGGGTGGACTAAGAGCTGGCATGGGTTATTGTGGTGCAGCTACAATCAAAGACTTACAGAAAGCAAGGTTTGTAAAAATTACCAATGCAGGTATGAAAGAAAGCCATGCACACGATGTGGATGTAACCAAAGAAGCGCCTAACTATTCAAAAAAATAAGTTACCGAAATACTTAAAAGGGATGGTCCAAAAGATCATCCCTTTTTGTTTGCCCTAAATTAACTTTTGATTCATAATTTATTCCGAACTTTCCTTTCACAAAACATTTAGTTTGAAATCATTTATTACTATTGGCTGGAGCATATTTGCTGGACTATTGCTCTTTGCAGCATGGCCAATTTCTCCTTTGTTTTTCCTTGTCTTTGTGGCTTTTTGTCCCTTATTGTATTTGGCAGAAAACAGCCAAAAAAAATCACATTTTTTCTGGCTGGCATTTTTAGCCCTCTTGGTTTGGAATGGCAGTACTACTTGGTGGATCTGGAATAGCACCGATATTGGTAGCATAGCCGCTATTATTGCCAACAGTTTATTAATGTGTATACCTTGGATTGGCTATTTTTCCATGCGCAAAAAATTGGGAAAAGGTCTTGGTTATTTGTCTTTGATTAGCTTTTGGATGCTCTTTGAATATATTCACCTCAATTGGCAATTGAGTTGGCCTTGGTTGACCCTTGGCAATGTATTTGCCTCACATCCTGAATGGGTTCAATGGTATGAGTATACAGGAGTAAGCGGTGGAACCCTTTGGGTATTGTTAACCAATTTACTGATTTGGGAAATGATGCTTGCTATTAGGCACCAAGAAGGTTTTGGTAAGATTGTTTTAAAATCTCTTCCCATCTTACTGATTCCCTTGGCCTTATCTTTTTACAATCTTTTTTATTTTATTGACAAGGGTTTCAATCTTCCATTGTACAAAAATGTGGTGATGGTACAGCCTAATATTGACCCTTATCAAAAATTCAATCAAGCATCTGCCGCTGAGCAAATTGCTATTATGATTCAACTTTCTGAAAAACAAATTGATTCAAATACTGCACTGGTACTTTGGCCTGAAACAGCGCTCAGTGTGGCTGATTGGCAAAATCATGTAAGAGAGAATAGTTATTATCAGCCCGTATTTGAATTTGTCAATAGACACCCAAACCTAGCTTTATTGTCTGGAGTGGAAACTTTTAAAGCCTATACAGAAAACAATGCAACCCCTACTGCCAGAAAAGGAGAGAATGGCAGTTTTTATGACGCGTTTAATGCAGCAGTTTATATTAGACCAAATGAAATTCTTCAGTTTTATAATAAAAGCAAATTGGTTCCTGGCGTAGAATCTCTACCTACTTTTCTTAATTTCTTAGGCCCTGTATTTGAACAATTTGGTGGAACAACCGGTGGTTATGGAAGATCCAATGAAGCGGCTGTTTTTGCTTCAAAAAATATTCCCTATATAGCCGCCCCCATTATCTGTTATGAAAGTATTTATGGTGAATATGTAAGTAGTTATGCAGCAAAAGGCGCCAATATGTTGGCCATTATTACCAACGATGGATGGTGGGGTAATACTCCCGGTCATAAACAGCATTTGGACTACGCCCGATTAAGGGCTATTGAAACCCGAAGATGGGTAGCCAGAAGTGCTAATACAGGTATATCTGCAGTCATTGATGACAAGGGGAATATTATTCAAACCCTAGGGTGGAACAAAGCTGGTAGTCTTAAGTATCCCATTCAAATTAGTAATGAACGCACTTTCTATACCAAACATGGTGATTGGTTGTATCAAATAGTGGCTTTCTTAGCTGGCTTAATCTTAATCTACCGTATCTTTCTAATGCTCAAAGACAAAAAAAGCGCCTAATCCCTATCATGTACCAATCCATTACCTATTGCAATAAAGTACTTAGTTACCGAAAAACAGGAACTGGTAGGGCTTTAATTTTGATACATGGATTTGGAGAAGATGGGCATGTTTGGGATGAGCAAGTAGGCGTATTGGAACAATCTATGATGGTAATTGTTCCAGATTTACCCGGAACTGGAAAATCTGTCAGATGGGATGAATCTACTATTGAAATAACTGATTATGCTGCTGCAATTTTGGCCATACTAGCGGCTGAGGCTATTCAAACCTGTTGTTTATTAGGACATAGTATGGGCGGATATATTACCTTGGCTTTTGCAGCATTATACCCAGAAAGACTAGACGGCTTTGGACTAATTCATAGTACAGCATACCCTGATAACGATGAGAAAAAGGGTAATAGATTAAAAGCGGTTGAATTAATGGATCAATATGGTGCGGGCGCTTTTTTGCGAAATACCATTCCAACCCTTTTTTCTGCCAAGTTTAAAAAAGAACATCCTGAAAGAGTTTTGGCCCAAATTAAGTATGCGGAAAGTTTTGACACAAAGACCTGCCAACAATATACTATGGCTATGCGCAATAGGCCCAATAGGAGCTTTGTTTTGGAAAGCAACCCAGTTCCCGTATTATTCGTTATTGGCACTGAAGACATAGCTGCTCCCTTGACGGACCTTTTGGGACAAGTAAAACTTCCTTTATTTGCTAGTATTCATATTTTAGAGAATGTAGGGCATATGGGTATGATAGAGGCGGCTGAAACCATGACAAAACATATCAAGGATTTTGTAGAGAACCTTCAAAAATAATAGATGAGGAAACTCCTTTTAGTTTTAGTGATAGTCTTGGCAGGCTTACCTGCAATGGCACGTCATATTGCTGGGGGAGAAATGTATTATGAATGGCTATCTCCAGGCAATGGCAATACCAGCATGTACAGGATCACTTTACGCTTGTTTAGAGACTGCCAATCTAGTGGGCCTGTTTTAGAAAACGAGGTGGTTACTGCAGGTATTTATGAAGGTACCAATTTGCGACTTTCACTCAGCTTAAGACTGGATGGCGGCGTAAGAACCATTCAGTTAAATACAGGAACTTTTCCCTGCTTAACCGGAGCTCCAATTGTTTGTTATGAAGTAGCCCTTTTTACCAATGTAGTGGAACTACCCAATAATGTTAGTGGTTATACCATTTCTAGAAGTGGTTGTTGCAGGGTAGATGGCATTACCAATATTGGGGGCGCACGTAGCATTGGTAGTACTTATACAACAAAAATTCCTGGAACTTCTAGTTTAGAAATTGGACATAATAGTAGCCCTCAATTTTTGTTAAGGGATACAGCACTAGTTTGTACCAGAAAGAATTTTGTGTTGGATTTTGGTGCATTGGATCCGGATAGTGATAGTCTAACTTATATGTTTTGTGATGCTTATGGCGCAAGTAGTGGAAGCAATAATGCACAGCCTTCTACCAATCTTTCCCTTTATACCCTTAACTATTCCTTCCCCTTTTCGGGAATGTCTCCCTTGGGTGCTGGGGTAAGCATTAATCAAGCAACAGGCATTATCAGTGGCGTTGCACCAGGAGCAGGACAATATGTAGTCAATGTATGCATTGTAGAATGGCGGGCTGGTAAACCCATAACGGAACACCGTAAAGATTTTATTTTACAAGTACAGGATTGTGATTTGATTGAAGCAGATTTACCTGAAAAAATGATTCAGTGTGAAAGCCTTGCCGTATTTTTTTCTAACCAATCATCTGCATCCGGTATTACTTCTTATAAATGGAATTTTGGTGAACCCAGTTCCCCTAATAATTTGTCAACAAATCCAACTAATTGGCACCAATATGCAGATACCGGAAGGTATATAGCTTATTTAGAAGTTACCGGACCTAGGGGCTGTGAAGGAATTGACAGCACCATTGTTTTAGTATATCCTGGTTTCTTTCCAAAAATGAATATAATTGGTAGCTGTGTTCAAAAACCCTATCAATTTAATGATGTAAGTACTACTAAATATGGTTCTATTAGTGCTAGAACCTGGGATTTTGGAGACCTTGCTTCTAATTCAGATACCTCTACGTCCAAACAGGCCAATTACAAATATGCCACCGCAGGTGCAAGAATGGCTTCCATGATTGTAGAAACAAGTAAGGGATGTATTGATACCCTTTTTAAAGCCGTAAATGTGCAACAAGATCCGGTTATACAAATGGCATTTAGAGACACCCTTATTTGCAGCATTGATACTTTAGCATTGAGCGTTACGGGTGATGGCATTTTTTCTTGGTCACCCAAACAAAACCTCTTGTACGCCGATAGTTCTAGACCCTTGGTTTTTCCAAAAACAACCAGTACTTATTATGTTACCGTGGATGACAATGGCTGCAAGGGAACAGATTCCGTAAAAGTGAATGTGTTAGATTTTATAACAGTGAATCTGGGATTGGATTCTATCATCTGTCAAACCGATAGCTTTAGACTGCGTGCCAATACCCAGGGACTTGGGTTTAATTGGTTAAGCAGTAACGGAGAAAAAATTGATCCCATTCAATCTCCCATGGTCAGACCATTGGTCAATACAAAATATGCTATTTTGGCCAATCTTGGTAAGTGTACCGCCATGGATACCCTATCCATTAAAGTGGTACCTTATCCTCAAGTAACGGTATCCAATGACACTAGTATTTGTATTGGATACAGACTACCCTTACACGCTGCTATTATGGGTAGTTCATTCAAATGGAGCCCTGTTAGCAGTCTACTTAATGCCAATACTTTACATCCTATTGCAGGGCCTACCAAGACCACAACTTATTTGTTAACGGTAATGGACACTTTGGGTTGTCCCAAACAAGTGACAGATAGTATTGTGGTAACCATGGTTCCACCTATTAAGGCATTTGCTGGTAGAGACACGGTGATTGTGATTGATCAACCCCTCCAACTCAATGCCACCGGTGGTGCTACTTATTCCTGGTATCCAGAAAATGGATTAAGCAATGCCAATATTGCCAATCCAATAGTGCTATTAGATCCTGCCATTGATAGCATTCGGTATACTGTAAAAGTGACTGGGATTGGAAATTGTTTTAGTACGGATGATCTATTGGTAAAAGTATTTAAAACTGGACCAGAAATTTTTGTACCATCGGCATTTACCCCAAATGCAGATAGCAAGAATGATTATTTAAAACCCATCCCCGTAGGGATTGCCAAACTGCGTTATTTCAATATTTATAGCAGGTGGGGGCAGTTATTATTTAGCACTACCGAGTTAGGCAAGGGTTGGGATGGATTATTTAACGGTCTTGTACAACCAAGTGGCACTTATGTATATTCTACGGAAGGGATTGATTATTTAGGAAAAAAAGTATTCCGAAAAGGAACAACCGTATTAATCAGATAAGTTTTGGGTAAAGCAGCAGGGATTGGGTATAGCTGCTCTATAGATAATGATAATGTTGCAACACCGTTAAAAAAACAAAGGAAAACCGGGTGTAGGGTAACAATTTGTATTTTTAACACGGCACATGAAACATTCCAATTCTCTAACAAGGGTATTTTATTTGATCAAACCCCTACAACCGTCCAAATTTTTGGCCTTGGTCTTGCTATGCCTATGCCTCTTTACAAGCAAGGCTGTTCTTGCCAATCATTTAAAAGGAGGCTGGATTCAATATGAGTATGTAAGCGCAGGTTCTTCCAATAGTAACATTTATAGAATTACCGTAAAACAATACTTGGATTGTAGTTCAACTGGCGCTCAAAGAGACCAACGGGTATACCTCGGTATTTTTGATGCACAATCTAATGTACAAGTGGTTCAGACCTTGGTCATTCAATTAACTAGTTCAGACAACCCAAACAAAACCAGTTTTAATGCTTGTTTAAGTAACCCACCCATTGGAAGAGTTTGTTATTTTATAGATAGTTATGTAACACAAGTAGAATTACCCAACAATCCAAATGGTTATATACTTTCTGTTCAAAGGTGTTGCAGAATTGCAGGTATTGCTAATGTTAGTGGCAATTCCAATAGTATTGGTGTTACTTATACCAATACCATTCCTGGTAGTATTGCTGGTCAGGATTATGCTAAAAATTCGAGTCCTGTATTTGCCCAAAAAGACACAGCCATTGTTTGTTACAATAGCCCTTTTGCTTTTGACTTTAGCGCAACTGACATTGACAATGACAGTCTGGCTTACGAATTTTGTGATGGGCTTATTGGGGGTAATGCGGGGCAAAATGGTGCCCAACCAAATCCTCCTGCCAATCCTCCCTATATTGGCGTCTCTTATGGGGGTGGTTTTTCTGGGAGTAGTCCCTTGGGATCCAAAGTTAGTATTAGCCCCACAACTGGAATTATATCTGGAACTGCACCCTCGGGAGTAGGGGATTATATTTTAGCAGTTTGGGTGTTGGAATATCGTACTGGAGTGCTTATTGGGAAGACTAGAAAAGAAATTCATATTACAGTGGCAGACTGTTCCCTTTCTGCTGCATCGCTCAAGCCTAGCTATATTACTTGTGATGGGTTTACCATGAATTTTCAAAATGAATCATTGAATTCAACGGTGAATGGTTATACTTGGGATTTTGGAGAATCCAAATTTCCGGCAACCAATTTTTCAAGCAACCCAACCCCTACACATACTTATAGAGACACGGGTGTTTATCAATTAAAATTAATTGTTACTAGTACTGGTGGTTGCAAAGATTCTGCTACTGCTGCTGTTAGAGTGTTTCCTGGTTTTACACCTGACTTTGCTGTAAATGGTTCCTGCTTTAGCAATCCATTTTTATTCACGGATAAAACGCAAACCAAATATGGCGTAGTAAATAGTTGGCGATGGAATTTTGGAGACCCATTGAGTTTGGCAGATACGGCCAGATCAAAAGACAGTGCTTGGAAATTCAATGACCCCCAAGTAGTGCAAGTAAGTTTAGTAGTCACCAATAGTAAGGGTTGTGAAGCAGCAATAAGCAAATTCATCACCATTGCAGATAAACCTGCTTTAAGCTTGGGTTTTAAAGACACTTTAATTTGTAGCATTGATACCCTACAATTACAATCAAAAGTGAATGCAGGAACTGTAAAATGGACAGTTGATAATGTTGCCAACCGGTTACGCATCCTAAAGGACACAACAGCCACACCCATTGTTTTTCCAACCGATAGTACCCGATACTTTGTTAGTGTTAATGATAATGGTTGTATTACCCAAGATACAGTACAAGTAAATGTTTTGCCATTTATTAATGTAAAAGCTGGATTGGATTCTGGTATTTGTCAAACAGATACTTTTCGTTTGCATACCATTAGTTATGCATTGAGTTATAGTTGGACAAGCTCAACAGGAGAATTGGTTTCCAACACAAAGTATCCATTGGTTAGGCCCCTAGTAAATACCCGCTATTATGTTACGGCTAATCTAGGTAAATGTCAAGCCCGTGACTCTGTGTTTTATAGAGTGGCACCCTATCCTTTGGCTGCTTTAGCGCCCGATACCATTATCTGTTATGGCAATAGGGTTACGTTGCAAGGACTAATAGTTGGGTCCAGTTTTAAATGGAGCCCAAGTAATTCCTTGTTAAATGCAAACACAATTCAACCTATTGCGGGTCCAACTAAAACCACCACCTATATTTTAACGGCTAATGATACTTTAGGTTGCCCAAAACCTGTGAGCGATTCCATTACTGTAACAGTGATACAACCACTTAAAGTATCTGCTGGCAATGACACCAGTATTGTAACTAGTCAACCATTACAATTAAATGCTAGTGGCGGTTCTAGCTATCTTTGGACACCTGCAACAGGTTTAAGTGACCCAACCATTGCTAATCCAATTGCCATTTTAGACAGGTCTGTTGATAGCATTACTTATACTGTTACAGCCTATGATGTAAATGGTTGTTGGGCCAAGGATGCAGTAAAAGTGAAACTGTTCCAATCTGATCCAGACATCTTGGTTCCCTCTGCGTTTACCCCAAATGCGGATGGAAAAAATGACTTGATCAAACCCATCTTAATTGGTATTAAAAAATTGCATTATTTCAGTATTTTCAGTAGATGGGGCCAACAAGTATTTACTACTTCAGAAATTGGAAAGAGCTGGGATGGTTTATTAAACGGTGTAAAACAACCAAATGGCACTTATGTGTATTCAACAGAAGGGGTTGATTTTCTTGGAAAAACCATTACCAAAAAAGGAACCATTGTGATGATTCATTAATGAAGCACTACCTACTATATTTTTTAACTTTTTCCGTTTTGCAATCATGGGGGCAAAACCAAACCTGTCCAATCAATATTAATTTTTCCGAATCAAATCTGAACCATTGGTTTGGATATACGGGTCAATTTCAAAGAAACTCATCAAGAGATAAAGGCCCACAAATATTTTACGATTCTATAGGCATCTTCCCAACAGGTACCCAAGGCACAAGTATTATTCCAGAATATGGTTTATCCAATTATGGCATAGAAGTTCAAACCGCCAATTTCAAAGACCCTTTTGGCGATTTTGAAACCATTCCCACTATCAATGGCTATTATTATGGCTATTCTGTTAGAGTTGGGTCTTCTACCATCAACGCTAATCAAACCCGCAATACCAGTAATGGCGGGTTATTCCGAGGATTAGGCTACACTATAAATGTACCGGCTGGAGCCAGTACGGTACCTTATGTAGTTACTTATGCTTACGCGATGGTCTTAGAAAGTGCTTCTCATGTTTCTGACCAAGTACCCATGTTTACAGCTACGCTTACTACTAATTCTGGTACCATTGAATGTGCCAATGCCCTGTACTTTTTACCCACCAATGGACAAGGAAATAATTTTGCACTAGACGTTGCTGCCGCAAAACAAAAAGGATTTGTTTTAAGCAGTGTTCCCTCACCCAATGTCAATGGAAATAACAATGATCCCCAATTAAGGGTTTGGACCAAGGGTTGGACAGAGGTGATTTTTGACTTGGCTAAATATCGTGGCCAACAAGTAACCCTTAGTTTTGAAGCAGATAATTGTGTTCCTTCTGGCCATTTTGCTTATGCCTATGTGGCTTTGAAAAATATTTGTGAAGGCTTACAAATTGCTGGACCAATACAAGCATGTGTCAATGGTGATCAAACCTATTCTATTCCAGAACTCACCGGTGGAACTTATTCCTGGACCATTCCAACAGGATGGAAAATGGTTACTGATTCTGGTAATATTATCATTGTTAAACCAAATGCAAATCCCGGTACCATTACGGCAAGAGCCAGTAATAATTGCGCTGACCTGACTACCAGTGTAAATGTGGTAGTATCTCCACCTACCATTGCGGGTGCGGTTGTTGGAGATTCCGCGGTTTGCTTTGGGTTGGTTCCCAATCAACAATTTCCCTTACAATTAACGGGTAATACAGGCAATGTAAGAACTTGGTTAGCTAGTACCGATGGCATTAATTGGAATCCCATTTCAGAAAATGGTACATCCATTCTGGTGAAAAATGTATTATCCACTACCTACTATAAAGCCCTTGTTCAAAATGGCCAAGCTTGTAATGTAGATAGCAGCTCTTCGGCAACCATTACCATCAATTACAAATCGGTTGCCGGTCAAATTATACCTGCCAATTTGGATATTTGTTTGGATCAGAATGTTGATAATATTTTAAAATTACGGGGCTCTTCTGGCACCGTTCTAAACTGGCAAAAGTCTTTGGACAGAATTAATTGGCTCAATCAATTGCCATTCAATAATGATACATTGCAATCCGTGATAGGGCTAAGTGGGAGAACCTATTTTAGGGCGATAGTTTCAAAAACTGGTTGCCCAACAGATACCAGTTCCATTTCCAGTGTTGCCATTTTCAATACGCCTTTTCCAAAGGCGCAGGTATATCCAAAAGATACCATTGTTTGTTATGGCACCGCTGTTTCAATTTCTGCAAATATTCAAATAGGAACAAGCTATAGTTGGTCAAATCCTACTGCCATTTTTAACGGAGGTAACGGCATTGTAAATGGAAGACCCTTTTTTATAAATGCAAAAGCTGCCCCTTCTAAAAAAACAGCATACCTGCTAAGCATTGCTAATGCAGGTTGCCCCAATTTATTGTATGATACTATTCTGGTTAGTGTAACAAAACCATTAACGGTAAATGCGGGAAAAGACACCAGTGTAGCTGCCAATCAGCCTGTACAATTAAATGCCAACTTATCTGATGAAAGAATAGCCAGCTATCAATGGTCTCCTAGCGATGGATTAGATAAAACAAACATTCCTAATCCAATAGCCATCAATGGCAGTGATAGAGACAATATTCGCTATACTGTAACAGCAGTTGATTCTATGGGATGCAGGGCTGTTGATCATTTGCTGATTACCATTTTCAAAAATGGTGCGGATATTTTTGTACCAACGGGTTTCACACCTAATGCAGATGGTAAAAATGATCAACTAAGACCCCTAGCGGTTGGCATTACCAATAATTATTATTTTAGTGTGTACAATAGATGGGGGCAACAGGTATTTTTAACCAATGAAATAGGAAAAGGCTGGGATGGTATTTTTCAGGGTAAGGCACAAGCTTCAGGTGCGTATGTATTCTTAGCTGAAGGCATTGATTATTTAGGACAAAAGATTATTAAAAAAGGAACGGTTGTATTGATTAGGTAAACAGTAGTCTTGTAATCAAACTGCAAGGTTGTATCTTTCCAGTTCTAATTTTAAAAGATGTCAAAAACAATAATAGTTACAGGTGCAAGTTCTGGATTTGGAAAAGCCATTGCAGAAAAGTTTGCTGCTGAAAAATGGAATTGTATTATCACGGGCAGAAGAAAGGAAAAAATAGAAGCTTTGGCTTCAGAATTAAAAAACAAATATCAGGTTGAAGTACTTCCATTGGTCTTTGACGTGCAGGATCGCAAAGCGGTTTTTGAATCACTAGAAAATCTGCCTACCCAATGGCAATCCATTGACTTAGTTGTCAACAATGCAGGTTTAGCATTGGGAAGAGATTCTTTTGACCAAGCCAATTTGGACGACTGGGAAACCATGATAG
>Ga0136644_10001879_pt1 | contig 16355 bp, 12 predicted proteins | sample C_130820_EF_Meta_FD_94780 | JGI IMG/M metagenome (GOLD analysis project Ga0136644, IMG submission 94780) | Freshwater microbial communities from Lake Croche, Canada to study carbon cycling - C_130820_EF_MetaG (v2) (version 2) | ecosystem: Environmental > Aquatic > Freshwater > Lake | place... | reverse complement strand
GCCCTTCTCTGACAGTTGCTCTCGTAGCTCCAAGAGCAACCGAAATAGAGCCTGTCGACCCCAAGTTGGTTTGCAAAGGTAATGAAGCAGTCCACGATTTAACGGGGATCGATTGATTATTGAAGGAAAGTTCCCCTTCGTTGGGCGGCAATTCAATTTCAATATCGGAAAAAGGCTTTCCGAAAATACTAAATTGGCTAGCTGAAAAAGAAATGGGGCTCACGGTCTCACCAAGACTTCCCGTGCCGGCTTCATTAAAATTAAGATCAAACTTCTTTTTAATTATTAGTTCATCGCCTGCAATTGCAGCTACAGAGTTAAGAAAAAAAAATAAACAAAAAATCATAAATTATTTATTAATCTTAAAATTTACCCCCAAGACGTAACCACCTTGGTCTGATATTTCAACTCTCTCAACATCTTGAGTTGATTTCAACTTAACATAATATTTTCCAGGGGGAAGGTCTTCAAAGACATAGATTCCATCGCGATCGGTTTTGGTAGTAGCAACCAAGGTATCGGTATTGGAATAAAGTGAAACCTCAAGTCGCTTAGCCCCTTTTGAGGTTTTCAGAGAAATAATCTCTACTTTTCCTTCGATAGCCCCCACATAAACTACTGGAAGTGTTGCCAGAAAAACTTTCGATGCTTGCGGATAAAATCGAATTCCAGTCTTTGCAAGCTTGAGATCAGGATTGTTTAATTCGCTGAATTTAATAGTTAAATCATAGGGTTGATTTGGCGATAAGCCGGATAAAAAGGCTCTACCTGTATCATCGGTCATCGTTTCAGTGTCTCTCCCGTTAAGACTTAAATGAATTTGTCTCAGTGGGGGGTCGCTAGGCTCGCACTTTCCATTTCGATCCATGTCAATGCAGACTTGAATAGACGCTTCTCCTTCCATTACTTGGGGTGTAGAAATGAACTGAAATGCTTGGGTCTGTGGATCGCGGACCATACTGAAAGAGAGTGTAATGCCGAAATTAAAACTCCCTGAAGAGGCATAGCCCAAATCCAGAGATAAATTTGCTTCTTTAAAAGCTTTAGTAAATGACAATCCATAGTTGGCTAATTCAGAATTCAAGTCCCACTTCGTAACGAATACTGCATTGGAATTTTTTCCGATTAAAAAACTAAGGTCGCCCCCAAGAGAGAGAAGTTTTTCGAATGAGTAGTTTAAAGTAGCTCGACTTCGATAGAAACTAAAAAAGCCACCGATATCAAATCTCCCCTGGATTTGATTGGAAGAGTCAAAGAAATAATCTAATTCGTTACTTACACCTATCATTCCAAGCTGCGAGGACAAATTTTGCTTAAGTACTTTAGTATTAGATCCATTCGTTAGGTATTTGGCTTCATAGGCAAAATTAAGACCGACTGCTGGATACGATGGAATGATGTATTGTAAAGAAGCGTTCAAAAAGTTGTCCAATGGCATGGTAGTTTGATCAATTGCAGGACTTTGAAAGTTTAGATACTTCGCATACTTGGCATTCAAATCCAAACCCAGAAAACGGGTTTGCCCGCTCCACTCAAAAGCCTTTCCCCCAAAATTGGAAATTGCGCTATTCATGGCAAAGTTAAACAGTCGGTTAGACCCCAACAACTGAATCACTCCTAACGAATAATTGGATTCTTTTTCTTGTAAAAAACCCACCCCGAGTGAAATATTTTGTGACAAACCATGTAGCAAATTAAACATAGCTCTTTGTTTGTATGTATTAATTGTTTCAGTGGGGCGAGCCATCAACAAACCAAACCAGTATTGATTTTCACCTGGAACAATAAAATCGGACGTAATGTTCAATACTCTTTGTTCCTCCCTCGCCTCTCCATGAGGGCCAAAAAATACTAGTTTGAATGTGTTTCTTCCAAATAAAAGTGGGACTGAAGTAAATCGATAAGTTCCCGACGGATTGGAGGTTTGTCTATTAATGAGAATGTCATTTCGATAAAGAAGAACTTCCCAACCAGGAAGCAAGACTCCAAAAAAATCTTGTTTATCGTACACGGAGGGCTTATCAAGCCGAAAAGATGAAAACAAAATACCCTTGCCAGTTCCACCTTCCGCAAGGAGCGGAATGGGAGGGGTATCTACATCCAAAAATTGAATTTTTCTGATTGCCAGTGGACCCATGAGACGATTTTCTCTATCCTCTTTGGTAAACTGCATTCTCCAACCGTCGAGTGAGTTAAGACGACCCTGGACAAAACCTGTTAAATTTAACCCGATGACTTCCCCCCCAAAGCCCGTCGAATGAATAAGCTGAAAAGGCTGATTTTCATTTGTGCGGCCATAAACCGCTGTTATAGACTCATCTAAAGTAGGGCCCGAAAAAACAGAACTATTCATCGACTCAACGGGAAACTTCGGATTCGTGTTATCCGAAGTCGCAAAAAGATTACCCATGATAGACTCTCTATTACGTCTCAATTGCAAGGGAAGCTTCTCGTTCGGCTTGACTATCATTAACGATCGAAGTGGCTCGACATGAATCTCGACTGGAAACCAGCCAGCTAACACTGAAAGCAATACATAAACTTCTTCTTGATGAATAAAGACTGTTTCACACGGATATTTCATTTTAGATTTTGATATTTCAACAACACAATTTTTTATATCCAAAAAAAATCGATTACTTTCACTTATGATAAAGCCTTCGGCAAACTCCGTTTTGGCAGAAGTTTGGATCGCAAAACCTAAATCATCGCTTAATTTCTCAAGTGGAATCCACCAGTCGTTTAAATGGGGATAGATAGTAAGTGCCTCGTCGATTGGGGTGAGATCATTCAACTGAACCCCCACAATGCGTAAATTATCTTCTTGAAAATCTTTTTGATTACCGAGGCCAGCGGGCGCATTTAGAAACAGAAGAAAAAAGAGTGCTGTCTTGAAAATTAAATTCACCCAAAATTCGAATCTCTCGGACATAGCTTTGAGGCAAAGTATTAAATAGTGCGGCTTTACTGTTTTGTTTTTTTTATGATACTAGTAAATTATTACGGGATTAGCCAAAGGTAAAAAATGCATTCGCAATTAATGAGATTTTTCGGGATTCTATGTCTCTTTCACGTCTCTTCGAGAATCATGGGAGCTTTGGGCTCAGCCGAAGCCACTGCAATGGCAACGCTTCGCGTTCAAGAGAGGCTAGTTTTGAAAAAGGATAAAGATCTTACTTTTCCTGATGGTGCAATCGGAGAAAATGAGAAAAAGATCATCAATCCTAATGATCCAGAAAGCGCAAAATTTTCGGTGACTGGTTTGGGGGGAAAGTCCTACCTAGTTAAACTTCCCAATTCTATTTACATGATCCATAAACGTGGAGAAGTATCTAATCAAAGAATCTTGGTTTATGATTTTAAGACAAACTTAGGCCAAACCAGTTCGGGTGAGCTTGATTCTAATGGAATTGGAAATTTTCAGGTAGGGGCCACGCGAGAGGGAATTAAATCTAACCAAGCTGTTGGCAATTACGAGGGAACTTTTACTCTTCGAGTTGAATACCTATAAATCCTAAAATATATGCTTAAATCAAATAAAAACTTATGTCGGAAACAAATTAACCAACTTGTGTTAGTGATTTTCACATTAATTATGCCGATGAAAAATATTTTCGGTAGTTTAATGGTATTGCCAACTAGACTGTCGTTATCGGACAAACAAAAAGTTACTACGGTTGGGCTTAGGCACTTGGGCAGTAAAGAAGGAAAGTACCGTATCTCATTGATATTTAATCGCATGCTAGAAGATGGTTCCCTACAAGAAATTAAAGAGCCAACTCAGGAAGAAAGAGCCGCATTAAACCTGATTCGATTTTCTCCTAGGATCGCTATACTTCAACCTAATGTGGAACAAGTGGCTCGTGTCATGGTAGTAGCCCCTAAAAGTCTCCCGCCTGGAGAGTATAGAGCTCATCTTCTCTTCGAACCCACTGATGATACCGAGGGGGAGATATCTTCAATAGCTCCTACTAAAGAAAACAAAGGTATCGGGATGAAATTGGAAGCTAAGGTTTCGGTTGCAATCCCAGTCATTTATAGTCACGGCGAAACCTCATTCGAGGTTAAACTAGGCAGTCCGTCATTAACCTACTCCACAAAAGGAGAAATTCTTCTCTCGGTGCCTATCGAGTCTTCAGGAAACGCATTTCCTAGAGGAGATCTTTATGCTTTTTTTGAAAGGCCTGGCCAACCGCCGATGGAGTTGACCGTGACAAGGGCATTTCCCGCTTATCGACAGTCCCTGAAATTTACTAAGGTCCTAGAAAAAAAACCAATTCAAGAACTGAAAAAAGGAATTTTAAGAGTGGAATATCGGGAACTTGACGATGGAAGTGGAAGCCCGTTAAAGACGCTGGCTTCAGCTGAAATAGCCATTCCTTAGCTAATTGAATAACTAGTGTTTCCACCCGATTTACAGGTGGAAACACTAACAAATATTAACTTTAAAAATAATTAACTGTTAGCTTTACGGTGCCATTATAGTCCCCTGTAACTTGGGTGTCACTCAGCTTGGCGCGAGTAGCTCCCAACTTAAAGTCTTTTTTACCGGTTTCGCTCAAAGTTCCTGCTGGGTTAGTTCCGTTTGTCGAAGACAAGTCGGTCGTAAAAGCATCAACTTTTATTTTCTTATCTTGTGTAGAACCATCTCCGGTAGTCATAAAAATCGACGTGTCAGAGTAGGATACTTGAAAGTTACGGTTTTTTTCCCCACTCACGGTAAATGAGGCTGCCCCGGTGTCGCTGGGGTTCAAAATCTGAGCTGCCGCTCCTACCTCAGCGTTGGCAAAAACTAGGTCGGAGTTTTTCTGTATTTGAAGTTTTTGTAGAACTGTCATTTTTGCTGTGACGTCTGCCGAATTAGTGAGCGTATCCGCCTCAGCGTAAGAGCCCACTGAAACCAACAAGCAAACGGCCAATGCAAGTTTTGAATATACTTTTTTAAACATTTAAAGTCCTCCCTCAATGTGAAGCAGACGCAGATCCATTCTGCGCCAAATTCTGTCTCACTTTCGGCTTTTTTGAAAAATAGCTTAATGTGGACCGTTGATATGGCCACACTATCTCGCTGAAAAAGACCGGTGATGCGGGATTGAATAGGTTACGAATTTAGAGTGCAACGAAATTTTACTCAATATCTGCTCACCATCTGCTCAATATCTACTCACTACTTTTTTTTAGTAATTGCGAAATTGTGGCAAGTTCTGCTAATCGAATATAAATCAAATAAAGTTGGTAAAAAATTCATTACAATGGAAAAAAGCAAATTTACAACATTAAGCTTGCATACCCTGGTCTTTAACGGGACTACAATCCAACTTCGCTTCTGGTAACACTCAGCCACAAATGGAAACTTCGACTCCAAAAACTAATCGCCTAGCAGCAGACGCCTTCCAAAAACAACTTGTTCAAGAGTTCGAAAGAAGAAAAAATCAGAACTCACGTTACAGCTTAAGGGCCTTTGCGAAGTTTTTGGATATTGACCCGTCTTATCTTTCAAAGCTGCTTAAGGCTAAACGGCCTATGAGCTGTGCAATAGAAAACCACTGTTGTAATAAACTAGGTTGGATATCAACTTCTTCCTCTGATCACAGTGTAAAAAGACTTAAGGATCATTATTTAAACTTGGATCTAGATACGTTTCGTGTGATTTCAAATTTGTATCATCTGGCCATTTTTGAATTGATCAAACTTAAAAACGGCCAATGGACACCCGCATCTATTGCGGAAGAGCTTTCGATTTCTGTTGTCCAAGCGCAAGATGCGGTAAACAAATTAGAGCAATTACGAATTATCCGTAAAAAAGGTGCCGGCTATGCTCGCAGTGAAAAAGGGCTGACCACGTTAGGTATAGCGTACACTTCGGAAAGTTTAAGAACCCTTCAAAGAGATATATTAACTAGAGCCATTGCCGCTATGGAAACCGTTCCTATTGATCAAAGAGATCAAACGGCTTTAACCTTGGCTATTCCCTCAAGCAAAATTCCCAAAGCAAAGAAGCTACTAACTCAATTCCGACGACGTTTTTGCGCAATCATGCAAAAAGAAGGGACTCTCGACTCAGTTTATCAATTATCGCTCTCATTTTATCCACTTACCAATTCTGTATTGAAAAGAAAGTCTCACTAACTATGACATTTTTAGAAAATTCAATTTTTTTAATCCTGTTAATTAACTGGTTCTCTAATCGAGAATTCACGGGTGGTGCTGAGACGCACGGGTAGGGCGGGGAACAGAACAAATTTATAAAAATTTATCCTATTCCCTTAGAATACAAAATAAATTCTATTTTTTAAGCTCCGCAAGAAACAGAAAGCTCAGGATCTTGAGCAATTTGTTGCTTAACATTTTTGTACATTTGAACAGCCGAACCGTTTTCAATGATGATATCAGTGTATTTAGCTTGGGCCATTCTTCCGAAAGCTTCCGTGTTTTGACAACCTAGAGCTTGAGCGAATCCAGCAACATATTCTCCTTCGCCTTTGGCCATCTCAATAGATAAGTTTTCTTGGTTGGCTAACGCAAAAGTAACGCCGGCTTCTTCATTTTTTGCAAAGCTATGTTTGTCACAACCAATGGTACCAAATGTCATTCCAAAAGATGGCGGAACGAAAGCATTAGTGGTCCCACGAGTGGTCGTGGCTAAAAAACTTTTCTTTTGGGTAACTTGCCATCCTAAACCACAACTATCAGTTCCTACATCATTCATTCCTGTGGGAGATTTTGCCGCAAATGAAATTGCCGGGACTACAATGAGTGTCGTTAAAACTAGTGCCATGATTTGTTTCATAATGATCCTTTCAACGTGAGTTTATCTCACTAACATGAGATCAAGGATTATAATTAAGAACACTTTCGAAAACACTCTACTTTTTCAATTAATTTTCTCGCGGCGCACTAAAAATAATAATTCACCGAAAATTTCCCCTCGGAAAATATAGAGCTTGGTTCTGAACCCAAAATGGACTGAAGAGTCAGTCTCAAATCCCACGAGCGCCCCAACGCTAAAGACTGGTTCAACTGAAATTCAAAAAAGTGGTCTCTTCTATCTCTCTGAAAAAGATCCCATACCCAATTAGAAAGTAATTGAACCTTATAAGCATCGGTAAGTTTAACTACACTACCAACTTGCCACTTAGGCAAAAATCGATAACCCAACCGAAAATCTTTTCCTGCTTCAAACTGCCCCAACAATAAACTGTAGATCACAGCAGCTTCAGACCCGATGCCTAAAGTTAAACCTGCACCCAAATCAAAATGCACAACTTGGCAATGATCACACGAAATATCTTTTGGGGATAAATACTCTAAATGAAAAGTCCACGAAGGGTGTTTCTCTAAAGCCTTTAATGGTGAAAGCGAGGTCAGAGACAAAACATGAACATTTTCAAGTCGAACCTGTTGGCTTTTATTGTAATACCGAAGAGTCACTGCAGGGAAATCCACTTGAGAAAATGGGGTATAACCCAAATCGCAATTGAGTAAATCATGAAAGGCAAATTTAAATTGTAAGTCCTGAAATAACTGAGTGCGGGGCTCAATCAAATTGCGATACTCGATACCAGACGATAAACCCAAACGAAATGTATCGTGAGCCAAATCAGGCCTAGACGGATCGGTTAAATACGTTTCGCTTTCAACTTCATTTAAAATCTGGCCCAAAGTGCTTCTTTTCAATAGAACAGATCTAAAAAGCCGATTCTCCTCAAGAGAAAGCTCGTTATCTTTTTTCTTTTTTACATAAAGTAAATAGTCACTGACACTATCCAAAGTTTTGGCATCATTCACTTCAGCAGGCACTAATTTTTGTGTGATCAATTTATGAAAAGAGTCTTTTTGAGCTGAGTTAAGAAGCTCATAGTTTCTCATCATCTTCTTTTGTAAAGAGGGCCGGTATTTAACTTTTGTCACCGCTCCAGAAATATCATTGATTGCTTTTACGGTTTCCCCTGGGATGACATAAATCGGGAATTTATCCATTAAATGCCAATCGGGCTTAGCCACCTCGAGAAAAGCAAGAAGCAGATAAGAGCAGTTCTCATCTAGAAAGTAGTACTTAAAATAAGTGTTGGTTTCAATTTCCCAGATATTTCTTAAGAGTCGATAGGTCTCTTCTCGATTTAAATTAAGTTCATACTCCCAGAGGTCCCGGCTTTCGTTATTTACGTACTCATTAACTTTTGCATAATACGGCAAAAGTGAAAACTGCCCCCGGTACCCGCCCGTGAGGCCCAAAAAAACAAAAGCAAAACCATTTTCATCCTCAGCGACTTGAGCCGCATAACTAATGCCCCAATCCAGCAGATCCTGTTTTTTCTGATCTTTTGCCCTGGAGTTGATTCTCAAAAAAGTATGGCCAAACATAGAACCCGGATTGTGAGGATAGGCGCTAGAAAAAACTAACGTGACCGATTCCGGATCAAACTTAGCTAAGTAATCTTTAAGTTTAGGACAATCCACCTCTTGAATTTTCAGATTGAACGATTCTTTTAAATATCGATAACGTTCAGGAAAAGCGCATTGAGGGTGTTGCTTAAGTCGCCCCACTTCCATCTTTTTATTGAAAGCAGATAGGGTTTCCTTCATTTCTGAGAGGGGATTGGTCTTACCATCTTTTGCGAAAAAAAATTCATCCCCTTCAACCCGACTTCTATACCCGCCCCAAAAACTTTTTTCGTAATGCAAAAGTCGCAACCAATAAGCACCCTGAGACAAACGAACAATACTATTTTCCATTGAGCTTTCATCTGCTCCAAAAGCCAAGGAACTTAAAATAATAAAAAAAGAGATAAATAAAATTTTTGCCACAGCTCAGGAATACTAAAGTCCAAGTTGCTCGGCAAGGTCGGTGAAACTTTTTGCTACATAGTCATATTGAGATTTTTTCGTGAAAAATTGTTTTCTGGATAGTAATGATTCATCAAACCTCATAATAAAAGCTGTTTTCCATCCTCGCTTGAGGGCGGCTTGAAGATCGTACTCATGAGAAGCAACTAACATAATCTCCTGCGGCAGAAATCCCAGATTATCCTCGGCAAATTTGTACACTTCAAGATCAGGCTTATAATGTTTCACTTGAGCTCCAGAAAAAATAAGGTCCCACGGCAACTGCCCCCATGAGGCCAGTTCTTTTAGTAATTCTTCGTTTGCATTTGAAAGGGTGCCCAACACAAATTTCGAATGAAGACGATCCAATCCCTCGTTCACGTCGTTCCAAGGCTCAAGCCGATGCCAGAATCTGGAGATCTCTACAATCGTAGCCGCCGACCACTGAACTTTTACCAAAGTGTATCGTTCCAACAGTTTTCCGAGCGCTTTCTCGTGAATTTGGTCCACAGTCATCCAAGGACTTTTCTTAAGTCGGATTCTTTCAATAGTTCTCTGGTGATTGACTATCCAATCCTCAACCAAAAGATCCCAATCTACCGGGATTTGATGGGCCTGACTCCAACGGTTCCCTTGATGAATTAATGAGCTCTTGATTTCTACACAGGTTCCAAAGACATCGAATAACAATGTTTTAACGGGAACTGAAAACGCTTGTGAAGCTACGTTAAAAAAACAAAGCAAACTCAAACTCAGGTTTTTAAAGCCGATTTTGACCATTTAACGAGTTCCTTTTTAGCCCACCCTAAAGGCTACCCCCAAAAACTACCGATGCAATCGCAGCGAGCTAATGCGGCGCATAACAACCCTTCTTACTTTCTTGAAATCCCGTCAACTTGCCCCTATCATGCCGAAGCTTCGTAAAGTGCATTAAGTGATAGTGGAAAGAGAGTAACAGGATGAGTTTTTTGAAACAGAATACGCAACTCATGATCATGATTGCGGCTTTATTGGCCCTACGGTGGAGCATTGTAGAGCCTTATGTCGTTCCAACCGGCTCCATGGAACCCACTTTAAAAACCGGGGATCGACTTTACGCTTTAAAATGTGCTTACGACCTTAGAATTCCTCTAACTAATCAAATTTTATTTCGCACCGGAACAGTAAAACGGGGCGACGTTATTTTGTTTGAAGCTCCTAGAACCCCAGAAGTAACTTACGTCAAAAGAGCTGTGGGTCTTCCTGGAGACCGCCTAGCTTTTAGAGATGGCGTTCTTTACGTCAACGGACAAGCGATTCAAAAGTCTATTTTTCCCAATCGGGACGTCATGTACGACATCGAGGAAAAAGATCAAAAGACTCTTTATTTAGAAAAACTAGGAGATGTAAACCATTACGTTATTCTAGATGGAAAATTCGAACAGGCCCCTTCCCGTTTTATGGATGAGATTCAAATTCCAGAAGGATATCTATTTGCGGTAGGAGACAATCGAGACCACAGCTATGACAGCCGCTACTGGGGTTTTGTTCCTATGGAAAACCTAAAGGGCCGGGCCATGTTTATTTGGTACTCAAGTTGGGATCCTAATGTGAAACAGAGTATGACTGCTACGGATCTCTCAACTGCAGAGCGAGTTTATTACTACATTTATGAATTTTTTAAATTTTTCCCGGACTACTTAAAAGGCGAAGCCTGGATACGCAAAGAGCGTGTGGGAACTTTTATTCAGTAATGATCTCTTTTAAAGGGAACAATTAAAAGCATGTCTGCAGAATTTACACATTTGCACGTCCACTCAAACTACAGTTTGTTGGATAGCACCATTCGCATTGAAGATCTCGTTAAAACGGCTTCAGATGATAAGATGTCAGCTCTCGCGTTAACGGATCATGGAAACATGTTTGGGGCCTTAGATTTTTACCTCTACGCCAAAAAATATGGACTGAAGCCCATCATCGGATGCGAGCTCTACTTAGCGCCTGGAAATCGCTTCATGAGAGGTAACAACACTAGTGGTGACGAAGAAGTTGCTCCCTACGCTACCGGTCGCTCGGGAATGAACCATTTGATCCTATTGGTACAAAATGAAATCGGTTACAAAAATCTTTGCCATTTAGTTAGTAGCGGTTTTCTGGAGGGGTTTTATTACAAACCTCGAATCGACAAAGACATTTTAAAAGAATACAGCGAAGGGCTCATCGCGACTTCCAGTTGTTTAAAAGGTGAAGTTTCTAATCTATGTCTTATTGGCGATATGGATCGGGCCCGTGAAGCTGCTATTTTTTACCGAGATCTTTTTAAAGGTAATTTCTATTTAGAGCTTCAACAAAACGGCGTTCCCCAACAGATGCTAGTGAATCAACGATTTCAAGAGCTCTCCAAAGACCTCGGAATTCCCCTGATCGCTACTGCTGATTGCCACTACTTAAAAAAAGAGGATGCTTTTGCCCAGGAAGTTTTGCTGGCAATTCAAACAGGAAGAACTTTAGAAGATCCCTCAAACCACAACGTGCCCAGTGATGAGTTTTATTTCAAACCGCAAGCGGTAATGAAAGAAGAGTTTTCTTATTGTCCAGAGGCCATAGCCAATACGATGAGCATTGCGGAAAAATGTTCATTTGAATTTAAATTCGACGATGAAAAAGGGAAGAAGATCTATCACTTCCCCAAATTCGAATGTCCGGGCGGAAAATCGGCATCTGAATTTCTTATTGATTCTGCCAAAGAGGGATTGCAGCGAATATTGACAGAAAAGGAACAGGTCGAGGGCAAACCATTAGCTCCCGAGCAAAGAAAACGATACGAAGACAGACTAGAAAAAGAACTTAACGTAATCACTTCGATGGGGTTCACCGGTTACTTTTTGATCGTTTCTGACTTTATCGGTTATGCCAAAGACCATGGTATTCCTGTGGGGCCGGGACGGGGCTCTGGAGCTGGAAGTTTAGTAGCGTATTGTCTTCGAATTACCGAACTTGATCCTTTGGAACATGGACTTTTGTTCGAACGGTTCCTCAACCCCGAAAGGGTTTCGCTCCCAGACTTTGACGTCGACTTTTGCATGGACAAAAGGGACCAGATTATCAAATATGTCGTAGATAAATACGGCAAAGATTGCGTCGCTCAAATTATCACTTACGGAAAACTTCAAGCCCGAGGCGTAATTCGAGACGTTGGTCGGGCCTTTGGTATGCAGGTCAGTGATGTGGATAGAATCGCCAAATTGGTTCCCGAAACTCTCAACATTACTCTCGATAAGGCATTCGAAACAGAATCTCGGCTAAGAGATCTCACAGCTAGCGACCCCAAACTTCATCACCTTTTTTCCGTTTGCCGTTCCCTCGAGGGATTGGCTCGTCATGCTTCCATTCATGCCGCTGGCCTTGTGATCTCTAATCGCCCCATGGTGGAACACTGCCCGCTCTATCGAGGAAAAAATGACGAACTGGTTATCCAGTTCGACATGAAAAAGGCAGAAGAGATTGGCCTGATTAAATTCGACTTCCTGGGACTAAAAACGTTAACCTTCTTGCAATCGGCAGAGAAAATGGTCAACGCACGTCACTCTGAAGCCCAGTTCAGTCTTAGCCGCTTAAACCTAGCTGATAAAAAAATGTACGAGATGCTATCGAAAGGAGATACGTTTGGTATTTTCCAATTAGAGAGTTCCGGCATGCAAGACCTTCTCAAGAAGGCGAAACCGGACTGTTTTGCAGACATTGTAGCTATTATCTCTCTTTATCGCCCAGGCCCAATGGTGATGCTCGACGATTTCATTGGACGAAAACATGGGACCATTCCTATTCAATATGAATTTGATGAGCTGCTCCCAATTCTCCAAGAGACATACGGAATCATGGTTTACCAAGAGCAGGTCCAGCAGATCGCAATGAAACTAGCAAGCTACACTGCCGGGGGAGCCGATCTTCTTCGTAGAGCCATGGGTAAAAAGAAACCGGAAGAGATGGCCAAACAGAAGGCGATATTCCTAGAAGGGGCTGCTAAAAACAACCACGATCCAATTAAAGCGGAAAAACTTTTTGACCTCATGGCGAACTTTGCGGGTTACGGATTTAACAAATCCCATGCTGCAGCTTACTCGGTGATCACTTGTCAAACTGCATTTCTAAAAGCCCATTATCCTGTTGAGTTTTTCGCCACTTTGCTTTCTACCGAACGTGAAAACACCGACAAGATCACAAAATATATTGCCGATGCTAAACGACACAAGATTGATGTCTTGCCACCAGATATTAATGAGAGCGATACCGATTTTACGGTACTGTCCGAATCTCAAATTCGATTTGGTCTAGGAGCCATCAAAGGCGTTGGACAAATCGCGATAGATTCTGTCCTTGAAGCTAGAAAGAAAGGCGGCCCATTCACCGATCTTTTTGACCTCTGCTCTCGATGCAACACACGAACCGTTAATAAAAGAGTTTTAGAGGCTTTTGTAAAAGCCGGCGCCCTAGATGGCTTTAAAGTTCATCGAGCCTCTCTATTTAAAGCTATCGATGAGGCGCTGAATATGGGCTCTGCCATTCAAAAAACTCAAGACGATAAGCAGCCCTCTTTTTCTGATCTGCTCGGGCTAGAGGAGGATTCAAGTTTCTCACACAGAAAAGTTTCCTATCCGGAAGAAACTCCATGGCTGAGACTTTATGAGCTGAAACTGGAAAAAGATACCATCGGATTTTTCGTTTCAGGCCATCCCCTAGATGATTTTACCGAGGAACTTGAACGCTATACTACAGCTACCATTGCTTCTTGTCTGACCTCAGCTGGAGCCAAAGATGTGTTCATTGGAGCTGAAATAGTCTCTTTGAGAGAGATCATCACAAAGAGGGGAGACCGAATGGCCTTCGTGACTCTCGAAGATAAAACGGGACAGATTGATACTGTCGCCTTCTCAGACGTCTATTTAGAAAATGAAGTTTTACTTAAAGCAGGGGAACCCATTTGGGTTAAAGGGCAAGTAGAGACCAATGAAGGGGGCGCAAAACTAATTCTTTCCAAAAAAGGACACGCAAAAATTCTTCCCTTGCGTCATGCCTATGAAGCTATGGCGAAAGAGATACACCTCCATTTTGCGCTGCAGGAGAAGGCGACTCTAGACCCGCAAACTTTAAAAAAATTGCAGAATTACGTTCAAGCTGTTTCGGATAAAAATGGGTGCCCTCTTTTTCTACATTTAGAGACCTCAAAACGTTCTGAGACCGTCCTAAAAATGAAAGAGACTATCCCTCTTAACCGAGACACGGTAAACTTCATCAAGAACATTCTTCAACAAGAAAGGATTCGGCTTGAGTTTAGATAAATTTATTTTCTGGGCCCTAATTTTTTCTAAGTTTTTGTACGCCGAAGGCGTCCCTTTCCATGTTTCATCTTCGATGCTGGCTCCAACCACGACAATTCCTGGTCAAACCGTAGAAAACAGCGACCCAGAATCAGGTCTTATTAACGATCTGAAATATCTTGCCGTGTCCAATTGGCTTCACAATTATTTGGGACAACGTTACACACAGTTTGATAAATTCATCACTCCTGAATTCTCAGAAAAATATATTTTAGATTACAAAGTTAATCGCACGAATCAACCTGTCGGAACTTTAGATCTTATTGGGCATATCGACGGGGATTCCTTAAAAAAATGGGTTCGACTTGTAGATTCTAAATCTAAAGGTTCAAATCAGATTAAACCCCTATTTATCCTTTCATCCAATCTCACGGGCTTAAGTATTTCTCCCAGTGATACTGCTAACAAACTTAGAGACTCGGCAATAGCCCAATCTATTGCTCAATTGGCACAAGGGCCGGTGCAAAAACTAAATGCTCGCCTGATTCCAAACGACAGTACTTTTAATTTAGAAGCCCCTCCAAAAAATGGCTCCGAAATTCAAAGCTTAATATCTCTAGCCAATCGAAGAGGAGAGACGTTAGTTATCTGGGCAGCGCTCTCCGCATGTCCCGGTTGTACCACTCCTAGATTTGACGTTTTTGTTTACAATACTAGTTCTCAATCCTTGGCCTTTGTCGTCGGGGATGATCTTGCTCTAACCACCAGAGACCTAGCCAATCAAGAAATTTTAAAAAAATCATTAACACCCATTTTTCAGCAATTTCAAACTGAGCTTGAAAACATGTATTCTGAAGGGACCGTATTAGAAAACCCTTATCGCCTTATCGTAGAAAGCATAGATTCCTACCGGACTCTAAAACTTGCAGAAGCAGAATTGAGCCGTGGAAACGGATTTAGTATTCCTGTTCTTAAAAAGACCGCTGGAAAATCGGCTGAATATGAAATCAAATCCTCCCTCTCTATCGATGAGTTGGCCCAAAAAATCCAATCCACTTCACTTCCCGGCTTTAAAACTCAAGTATCTAAATTAGATAGCTCATCCCTAGTTCTAAAGTATTTAAAATAGACCGAAACCCGGCCCTTATGAGATACTTAAAACATCTTTTGGTTTGAACTCTTAACCTTTCAAAAACCCTATACTGCTATGCAACAAATCAAACTTATTTGTTTAATATTGGCTACCAACCTTCTTACTCAGTGCGCCTCTTTGAACCCCTTCAGTTCATCGACTCCAGAAAAACCGGCAGCTGAGGAAAAACCCCAAGCTGAAAACCCAAATGGGCCTCCAAGATTTACTTGGGAAATTAATGAGTCTCTTAAAAACTCGGTCAAAAAACGGATCGCGATTTTAAACTTTCACAACAGAACTCAGTATGGGGGAAAAGAGCTGGGAGAATACGCAGCAACTTCAGTGAAAGAGAACATAGCTAAGATTCCCGATTTTGTTATTGTTACAGAGGAAGAACTGAATCCGGATGAAACCATCACTTTTCAAGATGGTAAATACAATATGAAACAAGTTTTTGAAAAAGCTCGAGCCCGAGGGGTTTCAGCCATTATCACAGGAACTATCGATGATGTGAAGATTCAGGAGAAGGGGGATGAGGTAGGGCTCTTCAGGACTCGTTATAATTCCGTCACTGCCAAAGTGAAGTTTCAGCTGTATGATGCGACCAATGAAAAACTTTTAGTTTCAAAAGATTCTACGGCCGAAGCTGTTGAAGAACACACTCGTTTTTTAGCCAACCGTACTATCGAAAGCTACGATGCCAACCGAGCCGAAGGAGCTGTTTCTAAAGCTTTGGATAAAACGATGCCCTTATTCTCCAAGTTCGCTAAAAGGATTTCTTGGGTCGGTCGAATCGTAAAAATCGAAATGAACCGATATTTTATTAATGCCGGAGAGCCCACTGGAATTACCCAGGGACAACTCCTCAAGGTTTTTGGTCCTAGCGAAGCTATCATAGACGATGAAGCTCAGCAGTTCATTGGGATGGCCCCGGGCCGTTTCAAAGGAATCTTAAAGGTTGTGGATTATTTCGGGAATGACGGCGCGGTCGCTATCGTCCATGCCGGAGCCGGTTTTCAAGAAAAAGATCGCGTTGAAATCTATAGTCCTCCGCACCAGTAAAAGGTGCCAGTCGACTTTACACACCCAAAACGGTGTGT
>Ga0136644_10001877_pt1 | contig 16358 bp, 16 predicted proteins | sample C_130820_EF_Meta_FD_94780 | JGI IMG/M metagenome (GOLD analysis project Ga0136644, IMG submission 94780) | Freshwater microbial communities from Lake Croche, Canada to study carbon cycling - C_130820_EF_MetaG (v2) (version 2) | ecosystem: Environmental > Aquatic > Freshwater > Lake | place... | reverse complement strand
TGGCCGTACAGTTCGCTCACCGCGTCGCGGCCCCCCTCCAAAGCCTGCAAAAAAATGCCGCCGCCGTAACAAAGAATGCCCGTGATGCCATTTTCCGGGTTGTGCTCGCGTGATTGGGCGACGATGGATTCCGTGGTTTCTACCGCTTCTGGGTTTGCCGCACGGCTGGCATAAAGTAGGCGCACCAACATGCTTATTGCCTCCCTGGAATGAGTGACAGAAATTCCCGGCGTAGGTTGGCGTCTTTCAAGAAGCTGCCACGCATCACGGAGTTAATCATTTTGCTGTCCATGTCTTTCACACCGCGCCAAGCCATGCAGAAATGCGTGGCCTCCATGACGATGGCTAAGCCATCGGGCTGGGTTTTGTCTTGAATCAAATCGGCCAATTGCACCACCGCTTCTTCCTGAATTTGCGGGCGTCCCATCACCCACTCAGCCAGGCGGGCGTACTTGCTCAGGCCGATGACGTTGGTGCGTTCATTGGGCATGACGCCGATCCAGATTCGCCCAATCACTGGGCAAAAGTGATGCGAACAGGCGCTGCGCACGGTAATGGGGCCGACGATCATCAACTCATTCAGATGCTCGGCGTTGGGGAACTCGGTGATGGGAGGGGCTTCCAGATAGCGGCCTTTAAACACCTCATTCAAGTACATCTTGGCCACGCGCCTAGCCGTGTCTTGGGTGTTGTGGTCGCCGGTGGTGTCTATCACCAGGCTGTCGAGCACGCCTTGCATTTTCAGGGCCACTTCATCCAGCAACAGCGTCATTTCTCCTTCCTGCACATAAGAGGCAATGTTGTCATTGGCATTGAAACGCTTGCGCGCGGCGACGATTCTTTCGCGAATCTTGACCGAGACGGGCGTGCCTTCATCGATACCGTGAGGGTTCATGGGGGGCTTGGTTTTCGTCAACACCCAGGCATGGTAGCAGCCCCGCTCGCTCGGTTCTGCGGCGCCTGGCAAAGACCCGCATTTACCCAGGAACCACGGTTCGACCTGATCTGAACTGCGGTGAGTGGTCGGTTTGGTGCGGGATGCGGCCGGGGTGCATGCTGGCCAGTTGCAGCCTAATCGCGTCTGGCGCCGCGGGAATTTGCCGCTGCTCAGTATCTTTTGCGAACGAAGGCCAGCATCACGCGCATAAAGCCGTAGGCGACCCAACCCAGTGCCCGCTGCTGCCAGGGCCGCAGGGCGTAGGCGCTTGCGTCCACGCGCCGACCCTCGTGGGTCATGGCGCGGGTCAAGCACAGGCGCAGTTCGCTGGCAAAGCGGGTGTCGTCCAGCACCACATTGGCTTCACGGGCCAAGAGCAGACTCAAGGGGTCTAAATTGGAGGAACCGACGGTGCACCAGTGGCCGTCTATCACTGCCACCTTGGCGTGCAAATAGGCGTGGACGTACTCATGGATTTCAATGCCGGCTTGTAACAGCGCGCCGTAAACCGTCCGGGCCGTGTGGTACTGCAAGAAATTTTCGTAGCGGCCGTGCAGCAGCAGGCGCACGCCCACGCCGCGTTGCGCGGCCAACACCAGCGCGCGGCGCAGCTTCGTGCCGGGAACGAAATAGGCGTTGGCAATGATGATTTCACGCCTCGCCTCGCCAATGGCTTTCAGGTACGCGCGTTCAATGTCACGCCTGTGCACCAAGTTATCGCGCAACAGCAAGCAGGCGCGAATGCCTTTTTTTTCAGGCAGCACGGGCACGCTTGGCTCCTGGGCCGCCAGCAGCGCGTCCCAGGCCGCACCAAACGCATAGTGCCGGGCTTGCTGCGCGGCTTGCAGGCGGCGCCAGAGTCGGTCGCTGGTCTGGTGAATCTGCCGCACCAGCGGCCCGGTCACGCGCACACTGAAGTCAAGCCGGGGCTGCTCCAAGTCCCCCAGATGAATGTCACGCTGATCGTCCAACACATTGATGCCACCGCAGTAGGCGATGCGCGCGTCGATCACGCACAGCTTGCGATGCAGGCGGCGCCAGCTTGCGGGGTTGAACAGGCCGAGGCGCCCCACCGGCGCGTACACGCGCCATTGCACACCGCTCTTGACAAAGTCGTCATGCCATGGCGCGGGCAGCTCGCCCGTGCCCACGCCGTCCACGATCAAGCGGGTAGCCACGCCGCGCTCCGCGGCGCGCATCAAGGCACGCGCGACCTCGGCAGCGCTGCGGTTCAGGTCGAAGATATACGTCTCTAGCTGAACTTCGTGCTGCGCCGCGTCGATATCGGCAATCAGGGCCGGAAACCAGGCGCGCGCGCCTTGCAACAAGCTGATTTGATGGCCTGGACGCAGCACTGGCACGTCAAGCCCCGGGTGGCCAGGCGAATTCGGCAATTAGGGGCAAATGGTCTGACATGCGTCCCCAGATGCGCCCGCGCGGCACCTGTAGGCCCAGTGGTCGCAGGCCACGGGCATAAATGTGATCCAACTGCACCACCGGTAAGCGCGAGGGAAAAGTAGCCACGCCGTGACCGTCCCAACTGCGCAGGCCTCCCGCTTGCAGCTGGGTACGCAAACTGCGCCCCCAATCGTTGAAGTCGCCCGCCACGATCAAGGGTTCGGCGGGGGGAATTTCGCGGGCAACATAGCGCAAGAGCTGCGCCACTTGGCGTTTGCGGCTCGCCGCAATCAGCCCCAGATGGATCACCAGCACGTTGATCGGGCGTTGTTGGAACTGAACCCGCACATGCAGCATCCCACGCTGCTCGAATCGGTGATCGGACATGTCCTCATGCCAATGCGCCAGTATCGGCCAACGGGTGAGCAAGGCGTTGCCATGTTCGCCGTGGCGAGTTATTGCGTTGGTGCGATAGACGCTGTGGTAACCCTCGGGGGTGAGGAAGTCGGCCTGCGGCTGCTCCGGCCAACGCGCAAAATGCCGCTGTTCACGGCGGTGCGATTGCCGCACCTCTTGCAGGCACACCACATCCGCATCGAGCTGCTCGATGCCGTGCCCCAGGTTATGAATCTCCAAGCGCCGAATCGGGCCCAGCCCCTGAACCCCTTTATGAATGTTGTAGGTGGCGACTCGGATTCGGGTATTGGCTTGCATATCTCACCATAACCGATTGCGCCTCAGCGCTTTGCGCAGCACCCCACGCGCACGCTACTCGCCTAAATAGGCGGCTCTGACCTTGGGGTCGCTCAGCATCTGATGCGCGTCGCCGGACATGGTGATGAGACCCGAATCCATCACATAGGCGCGATGGGCGATGCTCAGTGCCATGTGGGCGTTTTGTTCCACCAGCAAAACGGTCACGCCTTGCTTGGACACATCGCGCACAACCTCAAACACTTTTTCTACCATGATGGGCGACAGCCCCATGGAGGGCTCATCAAGCAGCAGCAGCTTGGGCCGACTCATCAGGGCACGCCCCATGGCCAACATTTGTTGCTCACCACCTGACATGGTGCCGGCCAACTGGTCTTTGCGCTCCTTCAGGCGCGGGAAGATGGTGAATACCTTGTCAATGTCTTGCGCAATCGCGGCCTTGTCGTCGCGGATATAGGCGCCCATTTGCAGGTTTTCGGTGATGCTCATGCGCGTGAACACACCCCGTCCTTCTGGCACCATGGCCAAGCCCTGGCGCACCAAGTCCCATGGGCCTTGGCCGCGAATGCTGCGGCCAAGGTATTCAATATCGCCGTCTTTGAGCGCCAGCGTGCCGGTAATGGCCTTCATGGTGGTGGTTTTACCCGCCCCGTTGGAGCCAATCAAGCTCACCAGTTCGCCTTCGCGCACTTCAAAATCGACCCCTTTGACCGCCTGGATGCCGCCGTAGGCGACCTTGAGGCCGCTGACTTTAAGAAGAGTGGTTGCCATGGTGGGAGTTCTCTTTAATGACTGGTGCCCAGGTAGGCGGAAATGACTTTTTCGTCTTTTTGTACGTCGGCTGGCGTGCCCTCGGCGATCTGTTTGCCGTAGTCCAGCACGGTCACGCGGTCGCACAGGCCCATGACCAGCTTCACGTCGTGTTCAATCAACAAGATGGTGCGGTTGTCCTGACGGATGCGATCGATTAACTCGCGCAGCAACACCTTTTCCGTGGCATTCATGCCCGCTGCCGGTTCATCCAAAGCAATCAACTGCGGGTCGGTGGCCAGCGCGCGCGCGATTTCCAGGCGGCGCTGATCGCCATAGCTCAGGGTGCGCGCTTTGTAGTCGGCAAACTTGCCAATGCCCACATAGTCCAGCAGTTCTTGGGCGCGACGTGCAATGGCCGCTTCTTCTGTCTTAAACGAAGAGGTGCGCAAAATGGCGCCCAACAAACCCGAATGGGTGCGGATATGGCGGCCCACCATCACGTTCTCCAGCGCCGTCATTTCAGCGAACAAACGGATGTTTTGGAAGGTGCGCGCAATGCCCGCCTGCGCCACCTCGTGCACGGCACTGGGCTGATAGGGCTTGCCAGCCAACTCAAAACTACCACTGTCGGGGGTGTAAAGCCCGGTAATGACGTTGAAGAAAGTGGTCTTGCCCGCCCCGTTGGGGCCTATCAGGCCATATACCTGGCCACGCAAGATGGTGATGCCTACATCGCTTAGGGCCTGTAGGCCGCCAAAGCGCTTGGAAATGCCGGCGACTTTCAATACGGTATCGGACATGATGGCGTCTTTCTGAGGGTAGAGGTGCTCACGCGCGGGGCGCTGTGAGCGCCGGGCGAGGGCAACGGCATTCAGGTCTTGGCCAGCAAGGACTTGCCATGCTCCGGTGAGGGCCAAAGGCCCTTGGGTCGCAGCAGCATCACGGCGATCATGGCCAGCGCAATCAGCAACTGGCGCAAGATAGCCGCGTCTAGGCGCCCACCGGTTAGCGCCTGCAAAGGCCCGGCCACATAACGCAAGACCTCGGGCAAAGAGGCCAGTAGCACCGCCCCCAAAATCACCCCTGGCAAGTGGCCTAGGCCGCCCAGCACCACCATCGCAACAATCATGACCGACTCCATCAGACTGAATGACTCTGGCGATACAAAGCCCTGAAAAGTGGCAAACATGGCACCACTAACCCCGCCAAACGTGGCGCCCATGCCGAACGCCAACAGCTTCAGATTGCGGGTGTTAATGCCCATGGCTTTGGCGGCAATTTCATCTTCCCGAATGGCCATCCACGCGCGGCCTATGCGCGAACTTTGTAAGCGATAGCAAATCAGGATGCTGAACAGTACCAGGGCCAGAAACAGGTAGTAGTAGAGAGAAACCGAGGCGATTTCAAACCCCGCGAGGGTGACCGGCTTGCCCAGGTTTAAGCCAAAAAAATGCACTGAATCGATCTGGTTCAGGCCCTTGGGGCCATTGGTGATATTCACCGGCTGATCCAGGTTGTTCAAAAACACACGGATGATTTCGCCGAAACCCAAGGTCACAATGGCCAAGTAGTCGCCTCGCAGCTTGAGTGTGGGCGCACCTAGCAACATGCCAAAGCCACCCGCCACCACAGCGGCCAGCGGGATCACGACCAACAAAGGCAGGTGGAGACCCTGGGGGAACAGGGCCGCAATAGCGGGAAAGGTGTCGGTCAGATGCGGCGACGCCAGCAAGCCGAAGATGTAGGCGCCCACCGCATAAAACGCCACGTAGCCCAAGTCCAACAAGCCGGCGTAGCCCACCACGATGTTGAGCCCCAAAGCCAGCAGCACATACAGCAAAGCCACATCGGCAATCCGAACCCAGGCATTGCCTGCGCTTTGCAACAGCAAGGGCAGCACCAACAAAGCCAAGGCCGCCAGAGCCGTGAGAATCATCTTGTTATTTTTCATGGTGTGCACTCCGTTCAAGCCCGATCAGCAACCCGCTCGCCCAATAAACCGGAGGGTCTGAGCTTCAGCATGCCAATCAGCACGATAAAGGCAAAGATGTCCGAGTAATTGCTACCCAGCACGCCACCGGTCAACGCGCCGATATAGCCTGCGCCAATGGATTCCACCAAGCCCAGCAAGATGCCACCCACCACCGCCCCCGCTAAGTTACCAATGCCGCCAAACACCGCCGCAGTAAATGCTTTCAGACCAGGCAAGAAGCCCATGGTGTGTTGTACCGTTCCATAATTGGCCGCGTACATGACGCCAGCAATAGCAGCCAGCACAGCGCCAATGACAAAGGTGGCAGAGATCACGAAGTCTGGCTTCACCCCCATTAAAGCTGCCACGCGGGGGTTTTCCGCCGTGGCCCGCATGGCACGCCCGAGTTTGGTGGCGTTCACCAACCACATCAAGCTCGCCAACGACACCGCCGTCAAACCCAAAATCAGAATTTGCGTGGTGGTAATCACTGCACCGCCAATATTCAAGGGCTCGCTAGGTAGCAGCGTGGGATAGGGTTTGTAATTGGGCTTCCAGATAATCATGGCCAAAGTTTGTAACAAGATACTCATGCCAATGGCGGTGATTAGCGGTGCTAATTTGGGGCTGTTACGCAGGGGGCGGTAGGCGATTTTTTCGATGGTGAAATTCAAGGCCGCAGCCACCACGCAAGCAATCAACAAAGAAACCAGCAGCACCAGCCAGCCCGGCGCCGCTGGCCAAGCGTTCTGCATCAGGCCAATAATGGTCCAGCTTGTCAAAGCCCCCACCATCAGCACTTCACCGTGCGCAAAATTGATGAGGTTAATGATGCCGTACACCATGGTGTAGCCCAAGGCGATCAGGGCGTACATGCTGCCCAGCACCAGACCGTTAATGATCTGCTGAAGCAAGACTTCCATAAATTAAGACTCCTGCAGTGGTGACTGCTTGTGATCGAACCGCGGGCAAAGACACGTCCGAATAAACCTAAGCAAAAAGCCCGCCAACCTGGCTGCGGCCGCTCGGCAATCGGCCCCGTATTGAAGCGACAGCGGGCGGATTGTAGCCATCACCCTCGAGCGCAAGAACCGCTTTATCGCCGGGGTTTACCCTCGAAAAGGTGACCGATACAGGGCTTTTTAAGACCATTAAATTTTCTGATAAAAAGATATCCTGATAGCCTTAGGCTTATGGAACAAGCTCTCATCAAATCGCCCTTTTGGCCCCAGCCCAAGCGCTGCACCGAGCGCTCCCTACCCGGTCCCCGCGGGTCACGACGCCGGGCAACGCCCCAGGAGCGAGCAATTGAAATTAACGCAATGAAGAAAGTTACCGATTGGAGCCATATGCCTTGGGTCTCGAATCTGCATTGCGAGTCGCTTTCAAATTGTGGTAATCTCCGTGCACTTTCAATCCACCCAAGGAAATATCAACCATGGCCACCTACTCTGAACTAAAAGCGCAAGCTGAAAAACTGCTTCTGGAAGCAGAAGAAGTGCGTAAAGCTGAGGCGTTATCGGTAATCAACGATATCAAGCAGAAAATTACGCAATATGGGATTACCGCACGGGATTTGGGGTTTTCTTTGCGCAGCCCATCCAGTCGGTCGGAAAAGCGCTCTTCGGCGGAATCTTCTGGTTCTGTCACTCGCTATCGGGGCCCAGAGGGCCAAGCTTGGTCTGGTATGGGCCGTCGTCCACAATGGTACAAGGATGGTTTGGCAGCAGGCAAATCGCCCTCTGATTTCGCTGCCTAAGCACTTGGTCTGAGCGTCGCTTAACGGCGCGGGCAAAAGCGGGCTTCAGTAGCCCTCTTTTGCCCGCGCCGTTTTAATTGGAAAGCGTCCTGCGGACAAAAGGCAAGCTGCTGAATGCCCGCAGCGCCATCGCCTCTATTCCTTCACGGCGCCGGTCATACCCGACACGTAGTATTCGACAAAAAAGGAATACACCACGGCAACTGGCAGCGAACCCAGCAAGGCACCCGCCATCAATGCGCCCCAGTGATACACATCACCCTCGATCAACTCAGTGATGACGCCAATGGGCACGGTCTTGACCTCCGACGATGAGATAAAGGTCAACGCATAAATGAATTCGTTCCACGACAGGGTGAAGGCAAAGATGCCGGCTGAGATCAGGCCCGGCACCGCCAGCGGCAGAATAATCTTCACCAGAATCTGCCAGCGCGTCGCACCATCAATCAGCGCACACTCCTCCAACTCGTAGGGTATGGAGCGGAAGTAACCCATCAGCAACCAGGTGCAAAACGGGATCAGAAATGTCGGATAGGTGAGTATCAGCGCCCAGCGGGTGTCGAACAAGCCCAGTTGAAACACGATGGCGGCCAGCGGAATAAACAGAATAGACGGCGGTATCAAGTAGGCCAGGAAAATCGCCAGCCCCACTTGCTTGGCACCCTGAAAACGCAGGCGCTCAATCGCGTAGGCAGCGAACACGCTGGCCGCCAAGGAGGTGAAGGTCGCCACGGTGGAGACGATCACGGTATTGAGCATCCATTCCGGGTAGGCGGTTTCAAACAATAGCTTCTTGAAGTGCGCCAGCGTAGGGGCGAGCACCAAAAACGGATTCGCCGATTTACCGAGTAACTCCTCGTCGGGCTTGAAGGCCGTGATGGCCATCCAGTAAAACGGAAACAGCAAGACAAAGACAAAGATACCCAGTGGAATGTAGGTGGTGACCCAGCGCTGCGGCAGGCGCTGCAAATAGTCCATACCCTGGCTGTCTTTGGCGCTCATTTGTCTCCCCCCTGCTGCCAGCCGCGGCGCTGCAAACCAAAATATGAGAACAAAATCGCAGCCAATAAAAAGGGCACCATCAAAGTGGCGAGTGCAGCCCCCTCGCCCAAAGAGCCACCTGGAATGGCCCGCTGAAAGGACAAGGTGGCCATCAGGTGTGTGGCGTTCAGCGGCCCACCCCGGGTCAGCACATAAATCAATTGAAAGTCGGTAAAGGTAAACAGCACCGAAAAGGTCATCACCACGGCGATGATGGGTGTCAGAAGCGGCAATGTAACGTAGCGAAACTGTTGCCACGACGAAGCGCCATCAATCGCCGCCGCCTCGTATAAGGACGGTGAGATGGTTTGCAAGCCAGCCAACAAAGAGATGGCAATGAAGGGAATGCCGCGCCACACATTGGCTGCGATGGTCGAGCAACGAGCCAGCCAAGGCTGGCCTAGGAAGTCGATGTACTTGTCAATCAGGCCCAGTTTCATCAAGCCCCAACTGATGATGGAAAACTGCGCGTCATACATCCACCAAAAGGCCAAGGCCGATAAGGCAGTTGGCACGATCCAGGGCAGCAACACCACCGCGCGAAAAAAGCTCTTAAAAGGAATGTTGCGGTTTAACAGCAAGGCCAGCCAGAGCCCGAAACCAAACTTGAGCACACTGGCTACCACGGTGTAGAAAACGGTATTGAACAGCGACAACTGGGTGAGGGAGTCGCGCACCAGAAAGCTGTAGTTCTCCAGCCCCACCCATTCGCCCGCGCGGCCGATCTTGGTATCGGTAAAACCCAGCCACACCCCCAGGCCCAGCGGATAGGTCAGGAAGACCAGGAGCAGCACCACGGTGGGCAGCATGAACACCAGCCCCAGCGTGTTGCGGTTGTTCATCAAGCGGGAAAACATGAACGGGGCCTGCTAGGAGTGGGTGGGGTGGAGCCGCATGGGCTATTTCAGAGGCCCGTGCCGAGAGCCTGAGACCCCCGGCACGGTGTGAGGCTTCGTCAGACCTTGTAGTAGCGCTCGGCGCGTTTAGCAGCCCGCTCCGCTGCCTCTTTGGGCGTCTTGGCGCCGCTCGCCGCCTCAGCCACCATGTTGACAACAATGAAGTCGGCCATGGCCGACGCCGAGGCATAGCCCAACTCGCCTGAGTAGCCGTTGTGCTGCATCACTTTCATCGCGTCACGGTAAGGCGTGTGCTTGGGATCCACCGTCCAGATGGGGTTGGATTCATAGGCGCGCAGGGGCTGCGTCACGTAGCCAATCGCCGCTTGCTGCCAGGGCTCGTACTGCTCCTTTTCCATCATGAAGCGTAAATACTCTTTGGCCGCGTTAGGAAACTTGGAGTACTTGAACACCATCATCGGGAAAATCAAATTCAGCTCGGTGGGGTGACCGACCGGGCCAATCGGGAAATTGGCATGCTGAATGTCGGCGGCCAAGGCTTTGATGTTGGGATCCGCCGAGGTTTTGGAGGCGTAGTACACCGAGATGCCATTTGCAGTCAGGCTGATCTGCCCATCCAGGAACGCCTTGTTGTTGTTCGGGTCCAGCCAGGACAAGGTGCCCGGCACAAAGGTCTGGTACAGCTCTTTAGCGTATTCCAGCGCCTTGAGGGTCTCCGGGCTGTCAATCACCACCTTGCCCTTGTCGTCCACCAATTTGCCACCGTGCGACCACAGCAGCCAATGGCACCAGCAGTTGCCGTCACCCGTGGCATTGCCCAGCGCAAAACCGGCGGGTGTGCCTTTGGCTTTCAAGCCCTGGCACAGCTTGAGAAAGCCCGCCGTGTCTTTGGGAAAGCTGTCAAAGCCCGCTGCCTTCACATGGCTTTCCCGGTAAACAACGCAATTGCCCGCCGCACCCATGGGAATCGCGTTCCACTTCTTTTTGTCCACCATGCCGTAGGATTTGGCAGCGTCGTACCAGCCGCCGTATTTCGCACCCAGGTAGGTCGCCAAGTCGGTCAGATCGACCAGCTTGTCAGGGTACAGGTGCGAGTCCTCGAAGGTGCCAATGATGATGTCCGGCCCGCTGCCCACGTTAGCCGCCACCGCCGCTTTGGGGCGCACGTCTTCCCAGCTCTCCGCGTCCACCCTGACCTCGACACCGGTCAACTCGGTAAAGCGCTTGGTATTGGCCAGCCACATGTCTTCGTCGCCCTGCACAAAACGTTTCCAGCGCAATACACGCAGTTTGGCGCCCTTCTCCGGTACATAGCGCTGCCCCGCCGCAGCCGCGTGGGCTGGGCCGCCTAGCGTCGAGGCGGCAGCAATGGCCGCGCTTGACGCCAAAAACTCACGCCGTGTTGTATGACTCATGTCTCTTGCTCCTGTTGTAAATGGGCTTGCGCCCTGAAGTTAAACGGTAACGGTGGGGAAACTATTGGCGCGCCAGCACCTGGCCGGATTCGGCGTCAAACACATGGGTGTGGTGGGCGTCGGGTAGCAGGTGTAAAGTGTCGCCCGCGCGGAAGTTGTGGCGTTCACGGAACACCGCCGTCAACTCGGCGCCCCCAAAGCGGGCATAGACCTCGGTGTTGGCTCCCGTCGGTTCAACCACCACCACCGTGGTACGCAGGCCCACCTGGTCAGCGCTCAGCGCCAAGTGCTCCGGACGTACCCCATAGACCACCGGTTGGCCGTCCTGGCCCGCAAGCAGCCGTGGCACCGGCCATGCGCTGCCATCGGCAAACACCACCTCGGGCCCGGCGCCACTGGTGCGCAAGGTCGCGGGGATAAAGTTCATGGCGGGAGAGCCAATAAAGCCTGCGACGAAGACATTCGCAGGGTTGTCGTATAAATCCAGCGGTTGACCGCGCTGCTCCACGCGCCCGTCGCGCATGACAACGATTTGATCCGCCATGGTCATGGCCTCGATTTGGTCGTGCGTGACATAGACCGAGGTGGTTTTGAGCCGCTGATGCAACTCTTTGATTTCAGCGCGCATTTGGACACGCAGCTTGGCATCCAAGTTGGAAAGTGGCTCATCAAACAAGAACACCTGTGGATCACGCACGATGGCGCGGCCCATGGCCACGCGCTGGCGCTGCCCGCCCGAGAGTTGGCGCGGAAAGCGTTGCAGCAAATCATTCAGGCCCAAAATAGTCGCCGCCTTGTTCACCTGCTGACCAATTTCAGTTGGGTTGCGCTTGGCTAATTGCAGAGAGAACGCCATGTTGTCGTAAACCGTCATGTGCGGGTACAGCGCGTAGTTTTGGAACACCATCGCAATGTCGCGTTCCTTGGGCTGCATGGTGTTGACCACGGTGCCGTTGATGGCAATCTCCCCGTGGGTAATTTCTTCCAGCCCGGCCAGCATGCGCAGCAAGGTTGACTTGCCGCAGCCCGACGGGCCAACCAATACCGCGAACTGGCCATCATCAATGTGGATATCCACGCCGCGAATGACCTGCGTCGAGCCGAAAAATTTTTGTATGCCCCGAATCTCTACCGATGCCATCCAAAGCTCCTTGGTGCGGCGTAAGCCCGGCGTCAAGCCGAAACCCCCACCTGCGGCGCCGGATCGCACAGCCCCAAGGGCCGGTGATTTCAGCGCGCCTCGAATGATGAGCGCAGAGGCACGGTAACGGCTACAGGGTTTTCGCGCACGTACTCGTACACAATGCTGTCAAAGTCGGCATCGGGCAACAGCCCCAAACCCCGCGCGCGCTCGGCGCGGATGTGCGCGGGCCAGGTATCGACCAGCTTCTTGACTGCCGGGTCTATGGTCCAGTCGATCAAATCACTCACGGCTTTGCCCGCAATGCGCTCTAGCGTGGCGGCCATTTCGCCCACCGTGATGCAAATAGCGGGCAAGGTGAGCGCGGTGCGGGGCCCCCACTCTCGGTCGCTGGCCTGCGCGGCGCGCACCAAGCACTGCATGGTGCGCGAAGGCGACAACAGCGCCACCGCGGTGTCGCGCGGCACCGGGCAGCGCGCCACCACCCCCGCCAGCGGCTCGCGGATGATGCCGCTCATAAAGCTGGAGGCCGCGCCATTGGGTTTGCCTGGGCGCACCGATACCGTCATCAAGCGCAGGCTGCGCCCACGGATAAAACCCTTGCGCCCGTAGTCGGCTACCAGTTGCTCGCCGATGTACTTTTGAATACCGTAGCTGGTTTGTGGCGTGGGCAGGGTATGGTCTTCGATCACGGCAGGCACGGGCTGCTCGGGCGAATCGCCAAACACCGCCAGCGAGCTGGCAAACACCAACATAGGCCGCGTTTGGAGCGCACGGCAGGCTTGCAACAAGCGGTGCGTGGCGGCAAAGTTGCTGCGCATCCCCAAGTCAAAATCGGCCTCGCATTCGCCACTGACCGCAGCGGCCAGGTGGTACACCAGCGCCACATCGGCGGGCAGTGCATTTGCATTCAACAAGTCGTTCAACTCGCCCACGCGATAGGCCACCCGCGCATCGGCGCACAAGTCCGCAGGCGGGGCCACTTGATCCAACAAGGTGATGCGGCGAATAGCCACCGGCGAGGCGCCAGCCAGCGCAAGCTCAGACTGCCGCAGCAGGGTTCGCGCCAGCATGGCTCCCAGAAAACCACCGCCGCCCGTGATCACAATATGCATAAAAACCTCCGTTTGGTGAACCTGGGGAAACGCAAGGATGCGCTCCCACTCACTCGTTACCCGCAACGCACCAATAAAAAAGTGGCTCGGGCGCTACGCCTAGCCCGCTCACATGGCCACGTAATTCGGCCCGCCGCCGCCCTCAGGCGTAACCCAGACGATATTCTGTGTCGGGTCTTTGATATCGCAGGTTTTGCAGTGCACACAGTTTTGCGCGTTAATCTGCAAGCGGTCGCTGCCATCCTCATTTTTTACAAATTCATAAACCCCGGCTGGGCAATAGCGCGCCTCCGGGCCGGCATAGGTCGCCAAATTGATGGCTACGGGCACCGAGGCGTCGCGCAGGGTCAGATGTGCAGGCTGATTTTCTTCATGGTTGGTGTTGGAGATGAACACCGAAGACAAGCGGTCAAACGTGAGTTTGCCATCCGGTTTGGGATAGACGATCGGCTCGCACTGAGCCGCCGGTTTCAGGTAGCTGTAGTCGGGCCGGTCACGGTGCAGGGTCCAAGGCACATGGCCACCCAGAACGAATTGCTCCAAACCATTCATCACAGTAGCCACCGTGAGGCCTTTTTTGAACCAAGTTTTGAAGTTGCGTGCGCGGTGCAATTCGGCATGCAGCCAGCTCGCCTCAAACGCCTGCGGGTAGGCGCTCAATTCGTCGTGCTGGCGTCCCGCGACCACCGCGTCATAAGCCGCTTGAGCGGCCAGCATGCCGGATTTGATTGCTGCGTGGCTGCCCTTGATGCGGCTGACATTGAGGTAGCCCGCGTCGCAACCCACCAACGCGCCGCCGGGGAACACCGTCTTGGGCAGCGACAGCAGCCCGCCTGCCGTGATGGCGCGTGCGCCATAGCCCAGACGCTTGGCCGGCTTGCCGCCTGCGCCTTCAAAATACCAGCGGATGCGCGGGTGCGTCTTCCAACGTTGAAACTCTTCAAACGGGCTCAACCAGGGGTTGGCGTAGTCCAGCCCGGTGATGAAGCCCAGCGCCACCTGGTTGTTCTCCAAGTGGTACAGAAAGGCGCCGCCATAGGTGGCGTTGTCCATGGGCCAGCCGGCGGTGTGCAGCACCAGGCCAGGTTGATGACGTGCGGGGTCGATTTCCCACAGTTCTTTGATGCCAATCCCATAAGTTTGCGGGTCGCGCCCGGCGTCTAGCTTGAAGCGGGCAATCAACTGCTTGCCCAAGTGGCCGCGCGCGCCTTCGGCAAACACGGTGTACTTGGCCTGCAAAGCCATGCCGAGTTGAAAGTTCTCGGTCGGCTCACCGTCCTTGCCCAAGCCCAAATGGCCGGTGGCCACACCGCGTACCGAGCCGTCCTCGCCGTACAACACCTCGGCAGCGGCAAAGCCGGGAAAAATATCCACTCCCAGGCTTTCGGCCTGCTGCGCCAGCCAACGCGTGACCGCGCCTAAGCTGATGATGTAGTTGCCATGGTTGTTCAGGCAATCGGGCAGCAGCCAATTGGGCACACGAAAACCCGATTGTTGGCCCAAAAACAGCATCGCATCGTCCGTCACCGGTTGATGCAGCGGCGCGCCCAGCGCACGCCAATCGGGAATCAACTCGGTCAGCGCGCGCGGGTCCATGATGGCGCCCGACAGAATATGCGCGCCCGGCTCAGAGCCTTTTTCCAGCACCACCACCGACAGATCGGTACCCAGCTGGTCAGCCAATCGCTTTAAGTTGATCGCCGTAGCCAAGCCACCCGGGCCACCACCGACCACGACCACGTCGTAATCCATGGCTTCGCGGGGGCCAAAACGGGTCACCAGTTCATCAGAGGTCATAGAGGGCTCATTGATAATGAAACAAGGGTGCAGGCGATGGGTTTGAAGCCCCAAGCGCTCACCAACACAGCAGAATCATTTTAGGTGGCTGGCGCGCTGGCGCAGTCGCCCCCACAACAGGAGTGAGGCATGGCATACGAAATGGACTTATCGGGCCGCGTGGCGTTTGTCACGGGTGCGTCCAGTGGCTTGGGCGCGCAATTCGCCCAAACCCTGGCCAAAGCGGGTGCCGCAGTGGTGCTCGCCAGCCGCCGCGTGGAGCGGCTCAAGGAGCTGCGCGCTCAGATAGAAAGCGAAGGCGGGAGCGCCCATGTGTTGGCGCTGGACGTAACCGATCTGGACAGCATCAAGGCCGCTGTGGCGCACGCGGAGACCGAGGTTGGCGCCATTGACATATTGGTTAACAACTCTGGTGTGGGCAGCACCCAGCGTATCCAGGACGCGAGCGAGGCTGATTTCAATTTCGTCTTCGATACCAATGTCAAAGGGGCGTTTTTTGTTGCCCAAGAGGTGGGTAAGCGCATGTTGGCACGCGCCCGTGGCGCGGCGCCGGGCACTTACATGGGCGGGCGCATCATCAACATCGCCTCGGTGGCCGGCCTGAAGGCCTTGCCCCAAATCGGCGTGTACTGCATGAGCAAGGCGGCCGTGGTGCACATGACCAAGGCCATGGCCTTGGAATGGGGCCGGTTCGGCATCAACGTGAACGCCATTTGCCCCGGCTACATCGACACAGAAATCAACCACCACCAGTGGCAAACCGAGCGCGGCGCCAAGCTGGTGCAGATGCTGCCACGCCAACGGGTCGGCAAGCCCCAGGACTTGGACGCGCTGTTGGTGCTACTGGCCAGCGGCCAAAGCCATTTCATCAACGGCGCGGTGATTGCCGCCGATGATGGATTAGGGGTTTGAGGCGATGAAGTTTGAACTGCCCGCACACAAAAAGCTGGTATACCGCATGACCATGCCTATTCGCTGGGGTGATATGGACGCCATGGGCCATGTGAACAACACGGTGTATTTTCGCTACCTGGAGTCCACGCGCATCGATTGGATGCGCAGCATCAACTGCCAGCCCGACCCGTCGGGCGAAGGCCCGGTCATCATCAATGCGTTTTGCAACTTCTATCAGCAACTGGTCTATCCGGGCGATATAGAAATCAAGATGTATGTGAGTGACCCCGGACGCACCACCTTCGAGAGCTGGGCCACCATGGAGCGACTGGATCAACCGGGCCTGGTTTATGCGGCCGGTGGCGCCACCACGATATGGGTGGACTTTCCCAGTGCCAAAGCCAAAACCATGCCGGATTGGCTGCGCCAGATCGTCAGCCCCTGAGCAGTGGCCAGGCGCGAGCTGAGCGCTCAGCCAATGTCCAGCGTGTGCAACTCGAAACGGCCCCGGCGCCGATCCGCAAAAAAACACAGCAGGGTTTCGCGTACGGTGCGGAACGCAAGT
>Ga0136644_10001876_pt1 | contig 16378 bp, 3 predicted proteins | sample C_130820_EF_Meta_FD_94780 | JGI IMG/M metagenome (GOLD analysis project Ga0136644, IMG submission 94780) | Freshwater microbial communities from Lake Croche, Canada to study carbon cycling - C_130820_EF_MetaG (v2) (version 2) | ecosystem: Environmental > Aquatic > Freshwater > Lake | place: Lake... | reverse complement strand
GTCATCAGTAGAATATCCTGAAGGCGGAACGACCGATTGTCCCAATGCTTAATCTCCAGCGTGAACCACGGTAGCTGATTCTTTACCGCACGCTCCGTCAGCTTACCGTCAGCAATCGTGGCACGTAGTGACTTCAGAAAGAAAGCCATGTGCTTCTCATTCATATCCTCACTGTGCTCATAGGGCTCACGCTGATGCTTTGAGTAGAAGTCACGCGCACTCTTGAACATGAGTTCTAGAGCCACCGCGCGCTCCTTGGCCTTCTGGCTACGCGTACGAATAATCGACTTGTAGGTGGGAACTGCACGCGCCCGCAGGCGCTCACTACGACGTAGCTCAACAGGAGCGCTATTATTGTTCATCATGGAGCGTGTCTTGACCATTTTTAACAAGTGTTTTTGATATAAAGAAAGAAGTAAATCGCATGTCAATTTTTTGATATTTTTACAAAATTTGTAAGTCGTACACATCGTATTCGATATAAATATGAGTGTACACAAAATTCCATATTTTGACTTCACCCGGTATTTGAAGATGATGTAAAATCATATTAACTATATATTTTTTCATTATAAAGCATATTCTAACAAATAAAATTTGTCAGAATTTGCTTATTACTTAAGGTTTGCGGGCAAGTTTATAAATATAAAAAAAGATATATATCAGATAAATGAACTCAAGCGACCTATTAGCCCAGAGGCGCTTTAATGCCATTTTTGGCTGCCCTCAAATTGGTCCTACTGGTCCAGCGGGTCAAGCAGGTGATAAATATTTGACTCAAACTACTCAGGCTATAATTTTGACACCTATTCCAGCACCTTTGGACTCAGCAGGAATATCTGTCTTTCTACAAGTAGCTCCAGAATTAGCCTATATCTTTGGAAATACAGTTATTGTTGAACAAACAAATAACCCATCAAACTATTTCGAAGGTGTTGTCGCAAATTACAACAATATTACTGGTGAAATGGAGATAAATTTTATTACAAATGTAAATGGGGATTTTTCCCAACCATCCTACTATAATGTTAATTTAAACGGACTACCAGGTCCAACAGGTGCTTCGGGTACTACTGGACCAACTGGTTTAATGGGCTTCACTGGTGATACTGGTAACACAGGAAGCACCGGTCCAACTGGAAACTTCGGTGATACCACCTTCAGCTGGGCCCTAGTACGTTCGGTTTTATCAGGTTCTAATTCAGTACTAGGTACACCCACCACCCCTTTCAACGCCTATGCCTACAGTTATGAAAAGTACGACCGTGCCTGCTTCTTATCATTCCAATCACAATATCGTGGTGGTTATGCTGTTGGTTTATCAAGTAACGCAAATAATACAGGAATTACAACGATTAATTACGGAATTTGGGTCAGCCAAAACGGTAATGATTATATTGTTGAAAGCACAAATCCCAGCCCAGTACTTCTTATTAATTCAGATAATATACCTCATTTCTATCAAATTAATTACGATGGCCTATACGTCAGATATTACAAAGACGGTGTGAATATTTATAATACGTTTAGAGTTATTAGTAATCCCTTACAATTGATTACCAGTTTTGAGGTTAATTCAGAAGTAAAAAATGTACACTTCGGTCCAGCTGGTGAACTAGGACCTACAGGACTAACAGGCTATACTGGAATAACCGGTGCAACAGGTCGTACCGGTGCAACGGGTCATTATGGTGATGGCAACTTTACATGGGTTCAAAATAATAATACAGAACTGGTGAATAGCTCATCAATCACTGGTTATCCAGAAAGCCCTTTTACTGCCTTTGCTTATTCTGCGGAATCCTTTGTAAATGGCGCTTTTGTATCCTTTACATCCCAACACGATGGAGGATTTGCTGTTGGTTTGTCAAGCAATCCAGATACTGGAATTACTGCCTTTGATTACGGTATTTTATGCGGGCAAAATGGCAATGATGTCATTATTGAGTCAGCTTTTAACACACCAGTAATGACCATAAATACAGATGCGAATCCACACACTTATCAGATTGTGTATGATGGTAAATTTGTAAGATATTATATTGACGGTACCCTAGCACATGAATCTGACAGAGAACCAGGAGCTCCTCTTTATCTAATTGTCAGTTATGAAATACAGAATACAGTATCCAATATCCATTTTGGTCCTGTGGGTCAAGTAGGACCAACTGGTCTTACAGGAAGTACCGGTAATACAGGCTATACTGGTTCTACTGGTGCAACAGGTATGTTTGGTGCAACTACTTTCAGTTGGATTTACTCACCCTTAGCTTATCCACTTAGTTCATCCACAGTTGTAGGTAAGCCAGTGTCATCATTTGACACCTTTGCATACAGTTTGGAAGGCTATGACCGTTCAGCATATTGTTCCTTTACGTCAGAGTACAGTGGCGGTTATTGTATAGGTCTAACCAGTAATCCAAACACAACCCTAAGCAATATCGACTATGGTATCTGGGTGAAGGGAGGTATTTCAGGAGTGGGTCAAGGTGATTTTGTAGTGAACAATGCTACACAGGTACAACAAATCAATAGCGACCAGAGTAACCACGTTTATCAAATTGTGTATGACGGAGAATTAGTCAGATTCTATAAGGATGGTGTAAATGTCTATCAACAATATAGAACTATAGGAAGTTCTCTTCATTTAATAGTCAGTTATGAGAAACCATCTATCGCGAAAAACGTTCATTTTGGACCCTCATCTGGCGAAAGAGGTTACACAGGTTCGACCGGTAGAACTGGAATAACAGGACCAACAGGAACAACCGGTGCTACTGGAATATATGGAGCTACAACATTTACTTGGCAATTAAACAGGGTCTCTCTCTTGGATTCTTCCACAGCTGTAGGTATCCCAACTAGTCCCTTTAATGCATATGCAGTATCGGCTGAAGGATATGACCGTGGCGCCTTTGTATCCTGGCAATCACAATATCAAGGTGGTTTTGCTGTAGGTTTCACTAGTAATCCAGGACCCTCTATAAGTAACTTAGATTTCGGTATCTGGTCTCGTGCAGGCAATGGACAAGGTGATACAATTGTAGAAAGTGGCTCTATATTAAACCAAGTCAATACTGATGCATCAGTGCATACATACCAAATTACTTACGACGGTACTTATGTACGGTTTTACAAAGATGGAGTTCTTATCAATTTCAATACATATAGACAAATAGGCGCTTCCTTACATTTGATGGTTGTTTACGAAACCCAGGCAACAGTTCAAAATATTCATTTTGGACCTATGGGACAGTTAGGTACAACAGGATACACTGGTACAACAGGAACAACAGGTGCTACAGGAACAACAGGTCCTACAGGAATCTATGGCCCAGGTACCTTTACCTGGGCCTCACAAAATGCACAAATTGTTGATTCACAGACAATATCAGGAACACCTACAAGCCCTTTCAACTCTTACGCATTTTCTGTAGAATCATATAGTCGTGGTTGCTTTATGAGTTTCACGTCTAAACCACAGGCAGGATTTGCAGCAGGTCTATGTTCTAATTTGATTCCTTCTGCTACCTTAGCCAACCTTGATTATGGTATTCGTGTTCCTTTCAATACAAGTACTGAGTATTTTATAGAAGCTCCTAATACACAGGTCGCTATTCCAGTTGATGGTACCTTAAGTCACAATTACCAGATTGTCTATGATGGTGCTAATGTAAGATACTATTGTGACGGTGTTCTCTTAAGAACACAAATCAAGGGCATAGACGCTAGTTATCATCTTCTTATTACCTTTGAATTAGCCAATTCCATTACAAATCTACATTTTGGTCCAATGGCTGAAATTGGAGTAACAGGTAGTACAGGTACTACAGGTGCAACTGGACAACCAGGTCCTATAGGACCAACAGGTGTGTTTGGTTCAACTAGCTTTTCTTTACAGTTAGTTAACAGCAGTCAAATTGGCAGTAATTCAGTCACAGGAAATCCTAGTAGCCCCTTCAATGCCTATGTCTATTCTAGTGAAGCCTATGAACGTGGCTGCTATTTATCATTTAATTCAGTATATAATGGTGGATATGCTGTTGGCTTTATCGAAAATCCAAATGCCGGTGAAGCAAATATTAACTATGCAATCTGGACCAAGGGCTATCGTTCACCGTCAACAGTTGATACGATTACAGAGCTAGGTAACGTAACAACCAGTTTTTCACAAAATGACAATAATCCTCATTTCTATGAAATGACATACGACGGATACTATGTTAGATACTATCAAGATAATGTCTTGGTTCAATCAACCTATAGACCAATCGGTAATCCCTTACATCTTATCGCAAGCTTTGAGAAGATTACTACTATACAAAATCTTCACTTTGGTCCTATGGGTGAGCGCGGCCCAACAGGTACTACAGGCACAACAGGTACAACAGGTATAACCGGTCCTACAGGTCCTACAGGAATCTTTGGTTCAAATAATTATAGCTGGGCTATTCTTCAAAATACGAAACAAATTGATTCAAGTAGCTTATTCGGAAATCCACAAGTTACTCAATGGGATGCCTATGCATTTACGAATGAGACCTATCAACGGTCAGCTGTAATAAGTTTCACCTGTACTACAAATTGTGGCTTTGCTGTTGGCTTAGCCCAAAACCCATCTGTAAATATAAGTAGTATGAACTATGGTATCTTGGTAAGAGCAGACGGAAATGGTTACAATATTGTACAGGGTTCCAATCTATCTTCTACTGTACAATTTGGAAATTATCCATACGGACTTTCAAACCATACTTGTCAGATTGTGTATGACGGAGTCTATGTAAGATTTTATGTAGATACAGTACAAGTATTGAGTGTGCTAAGCCCTATTTCAGTACCCTATCGTATGATGGTCTCCTATCAGCAAGCCGTGACAGTAAAAAATCTAAATTTTGGACCTGGTGGTGAAAAAGGTGACACTGGTCTAACTGGTACTACAGGAACAACTGGAAATACAGGAAGAACAGGTCCTACAGGTGTGTTTGGTGACACTACCTTTACATGGGCCTTAGTACAGTCAGCCTTAGTAAATTCATCATCTGTTTTAGGTACTCCAAGTCCAGGTGGACCCTTTGATGCCTACGCCTATTCTATTGAATCCTATTACAGCGGAATCTACCTGTCTTTTACTTCACAACCCCTGGGCGGATACATTGTAGGTCTGACACAATATCCTTCAGCTTTCACGACAAATATAAACTTCGGTATTTGGATTAAGGACGGAAATGAGGGTAACGGTCAAAGTGATTGTATTATTGAAAATGGTAGTTTAACACCCGTATATATAATTGACCCATCTACAACTGGTGTATCACATCAGTATCAAATTACTTATGATGGAGTCTTTGTTAGATATTATCAGGATGGTATCTTACTTCGTTCAACGGGATTTTCACCCGCTCAACCACTTCACTTAATAACAACCTTTGAACAGCAGGGTATAGTCAGTAATGTTCACTTTGGACCTATGGGTTCTGCTGGTGCAACCGGTAATACAGGCTCAACCGGTTCGACCGGTAAAACTGGTTCAACTGGTGCAACAGGTCCCACAGGTACCACAGGTACAACCGGTTCACGGGGACCGACTGGTAATCCAGGTGATAAATACTTATCACAAACAGTAATTCAAGTTGACCTTTCAACAACCAGTCAACTGAATCAGTGGGTAGTGACACCTGACCCAACCAATCTACCTGTTCCTGGACCTTCATTGGGAGGTTCAGTGCAGTTTAATATTGGTACAGGTTTAGCCTATAGCAGAGGTTTAACGGTAGTATGCGTTCAAACAGATGGACTTTATAGCCGTTTTGAAGGTTATGTCCTAAGTTACGATACAAATACTGGTGTGATTGTTATTAATAACATTATTAATACTACATCATCACCTAGTTATGCCTTTGGCGGCCTTCACTATTACAGTATAAATATCAACGGTATTGATGGACCCACTGGTCCTACAGGTCCATCTGGTCCTATAGGATTAACAGGTACAACAGGTAGAACGGGAACAACAGGCCTTACAGGACCAACTGGACCAACTGGTCCTACAGGAACTACAGGATATACAGGAACAACCGGTACAACAGGAACAACCGGTACAACAGGTCTTACTGGACCCACTGGTATCTTTGGCTTAGGAACGTTTTCATTTGTTTCAAATGGAGCTAGTCCCATTTCATCATCATCGATTCAAAAACTAACCGGTGCATCGAATAGCTATGATGCTTCAGCTTATTCGTTGGTCGGTTATACAAGTCCCTTCCAAATCTCTTTCAAATCTTCTTTCGTAGGAAGTTTCTATGGTGGAATTTCAGAAACTCCTACACTGGGTGCCGACCCTGGTCAAATGCCCTTTGCAATCAGCTTGAATAAAAATATCTCTCAAGCACAAATCTTTCACTCAGGGTCCATTGTAAGTGCAGCCGGCTCACGGCCCTATGATGCTACAACAAGTTTCAAGATGGTTTACGATGGTGCCAATATGAGTTATTATATCAATAGCGTGCAATGGTATACGGAACCACGTAGTTCAAGCAATGTTGCCTATATGATGTTCTCACTCCGTGAATATGGTGAAACAATTAACAATATTCAGTTTGATACGATTGGAACAACAGGTTCAACTGGTAGAACAGGCCCTACCGGTTCTACTGGTACAACTGGTCCTAGAGGTATTACAGGACCTACTGGGTCTAACGGTATGGGTACTTTTTCATTTGTTTCAAGAGGCGTTGCACCTTTGAATTCCAGTAGTGTTCAGAAAGTATCAGGAAATGACGGTGACTATGATGCACAAGCTTATTCAGTGATTGGTTATAACGTACCATGCCAAATGAGTTTTACATCCTCTGCACTAGGTAATTTTTCAGCTGGTCTATCAGCTACACCCAGTGCAGGACTGGCTCCAGACCGTACAAACTATGCCATTCAGTGTGATGCTACCACACTACAGGCAAGCATCTATTTCCTTGGTAATCAAATTGTAGGTGCTGGCACTATTATATACGACATAAATACACTATTCAAAATAGTTTCTGATGGGTCAACTATAAGATTTTTCTATAACAATACGTTCTGGTATTCAGTTTTAACAAACATAAATTTGCCATTATATTTAAACATCTGTGTCAGAGATTATAGTGAAATAGTTAAAAATATACACTTTGACCCAATTGGTGTAACGGGACCTACAGGAACAACAGGATTAACCGGTTCTACTGGTTCAACCGGTCAAACTGGAGCAACAGGAGCAACCGGACCAACAGGTATCCAAGGCGACAAGTTCTTGAGTATGACAACAACCTCAGTGAATCTAAGTGGATACACTTACAACGGTCAGTTTTACTCAATTGTGCCTGGTTCAACTATTGCCTTAACAATTGGTTTTAACCTGGCTTATACATCAGGAAACGGTGTTTTAGTTATTCAGAATGGTGCTCCATACAACAGATTTGAGGGTACGGTAAGTAGTTATTCACCGACCACGGGTGGTATAACGATTGCTAACTGTACCAATTTAGTTGGTAACTTCGCCTTAGCCAGTTTCTGGAATATTAACTTGAACGGTATTGATGGAGCTACTGGAACCACAGGACCTACAGGACCCACTGGTTCTTCAGGGTCTACTGGTTCTACCGGCCAAACAGGTTCAACTGGTTCAACAGGTCAAACGGGTACAACTGGCCCTATAGGTCCAACAGGTACAACTGGACTTACAGGTGCAACAGGACCTACTGGTCCTACAGGAACAACTGGACTTACCGGACCAACAGGACCTACTGGTCCAACTGGCATACCTGGTGATATATTCAATACAATGACAGCAACAGCAATACAGTTATCTGGATATACATATCAGGGAATTTACTACACCATAAGTGTAGGTAGTATTGTAGCCTTTGGTGTTGGAATAAATCTGGCCTATATACAAGGAAATTCAGTAATTGCCGTCAATAGCTCCTTACCTGGAAACAGATTTGAAGGTACTGTAATGAATTACAGCAAAGTAACAGGTGGTATATCAATTTATGTAAATAATCTTACTGGGGATTTTAGCGGTTCTTACTATTATGTACTTGGTCTAAACGGTATTGATGGTCCTACTGGTTCCACAGGACCGCGCGGAAATACAGGACAAACAGGAACCACCGGTACAACCGGACAAACTGGTACTACTGGACAAACAGGAACAACTGGTGCGACAGGTCCTATTGGCCAATTCGGCACAAGTAACTTTTCATGGGTCCAAAATGGCGTTGTAGCAATTAGTAGTAACAGTATTACAAAGGCTACCGGTGGCGCCGATTTTGGTGCAAATATCTATACTGTAACTGGTTATAATACGCCACTTATTATGACATTTCAGTCATCTGCGCTTGGTAATTCATACGGTGGTTTCTCTGAAATTCCAACCGGTCCCTATACTACAATGAAATATGCAATTTATCTAGATACCAGTGGTCCCTACAAGGCTTATGTATATGAGAGTGGTAGTCAAATTGCCTTGATGGGAACTTACTCATCAAATACTGTATTCAAAATATACTTCGACGGTTCATATGTAAATTACTACATGGATAACACTCTTTATCGCTCAACTGTAAGAGGTTCTTCGTCAAATCCACTATACGGAACTTTCTATGTTAGAGATTACAATGAAATTATTCGTAATATTCACTTTGACCCCTTAGGGCCAACAGGACCAACTGGTACAACTGGACCAACTGGTACAACAGGAACTACAGGCCTTACAGGACCAACAGGTACTACAGGTACTACAGGTCCCGCAGGTATTACTGGCCCCTATAACAGCTATATTACAAATATGAAAACTCAGTACGGAGTGCCAACCATTGTAACACCAACTAGTGTTGTACTCAATGTTCAGGGAGATTCAGTTTATACTACAGAAGCCTTTACCTTGGGCGCTTTGGGCATGGTATTATCAGTAAATCTACCTCAAATACTATCTAGTATGAATATTAAACTAGGCCTATTTGCTATAGGTGCTACTTTCAATGTATATATTAGCTTGGTCAATCCTTCAACATATTGGATTTATTTGAATAACAGTCGTATTGATTTGAACAACTACACCTATACACCAAATACCAATTTTACAATGTATCTCAATGGTATATCTGCTATACTTACAATGAATGGTACCTTTGTGACAAGCATACCCTTCCAAAATAATTACAGTTATCAGTTTATTATGACCGCAAATACACTTCTATCAGGAACATCATTGGCCTTCCCAAATATACAGTTTTACCCAACGGGTCTCCTTGGTAATACTGGTTCAACTGGTACAACAGGTCCAGCGGGTGATAGTTTTCTATCTACAACAAGTGCTAGTGTAAATATTGCCCCAACAATAGGTGCTCAAGTCGGTTTCTATTTGGCGCCAGCACTGGCTTACCAAACGAATCATTCCGTATTGCTCACATCTCAAAGTAACTCTCAAACTAGTTTAATAGGTAAGGTTATAGTTTATAATTCTACAACAGGTTTTATGAATATCACAATTGGTGGCTATTTTACAGGTAATCTCTTAAGCGGGTCGGTCAATGATATCTGGCAAGTTGGCTTGAGTTATATTGGACAGACAGGTCCTTCTGGTCCAACTGGTCCAGGAGGTGCATTATTTAATAGTAACACAATTACGAATGTCTATCAAAACGGAACAAGTGTCGTACTAAATCCTTACACTGCTAGCATATCACTATATTTTAGTCTGGGTTTATCATATGCAGTAGGAAATCAGGTTCTTATTGTTGATAATGGAAATTCAGCAAATAACTTTGAGGCCACTATTATTCAATATATCTCATCAACTGGTTTTACACAAATCGGAAATTTTGGCGCAATCAATGGAACCTTTGGTCAGCCTACTCAGTACAATATATTCTTAAACGGTCGTACAGGAAAGACAGGACCAACTGGTCCGACTGGACCAACAGGAACAACAGGTCAGACCGGTACCACTGGTCCTACTGGTCTAACGGGTAATACTGGCCCCACTGGACCAACTGGTCCAACTGGACCTACAGGACGAACAGGACCTACTGGAACTACAGGAACTACAGGCATGTACGGTCGTGGAACCTTTAGCTGGAATCAAAACGGTGTAAGTGCCATTAGTTCAGACACAGTTAAAAAGACAAGTGGTACAACAAGTAATTATGATGCAAATATTTACACATCTATAAGCTATAGTGTACCATGCCAATTTACAGTTCAATCCAGTGCTAACGGTAATTTTTATGCTGGTCTTGCAGAAATACCAAACGTTGACCCAACACAGTATTCTATCAATTATGGATTTTACTTTGCTGCAGACGCTCCTCTTCAGGCGTATATTTCAGAATCCGGCAATTTAAATGCAGCCCTTGGTTCTTATACGTCAGCAACTGTATTTCAAGTTAAATACTACAACGGTATAATAAACTATTATGTCAACGGTGTAATTGTTCGTAGCGTATCTAGAGGTTCAACAAATCCTCTTTATGGCAATCTATCCATTAGAGATTACAGTGAAACACCTTATAATATTCATTTTGACCCAATTGGTGCTCAAGGACCCACAGGTCCTACTGGAACAACAGGTCCTACTGGAACAACAGGAAACACAGGTACAACCGGACTTACTGGACCAACAGGTATTATCGGTGATAAATTTGCCAGTCAAACTACAAGCGCAATCAACCTAACGAACTATAATTATCTAGGAACTTCATCACCAATAGTTATTGGAGGAGTAATTGCCCTTCAAATAGCGCCTAACTTGGCCTATACATATGGACAATCAGTCTTAGTTATTCAAGCACAGAGTCCCTATAATAGATTTGAAGGTATAGTTCAAAATTACATAGCACTTGATGGTACAATAGTCATATACCAAATAGTAAATATTATAGGTAGCTTTTTGGGTAATCAGTTCTATAACGTGAATATTAATGGAATTGATGGTGCTACCGGTACTACAGGACGAACAGGAACTACCGGACCAACAGGACCAACAGGACCAACAGGACCGACAGGACCAACAGGACCAACGGGACCGACTGGTACAACTGGTACAACTGGAATAAGTGGAGCCACTGGAACTACGGGTACTACTGGACCTACCGCATCAACAGGTTCAACAGGAACTACAGGACCTCAGGGTAATATCTATTTGACCACAACACAATCAACTGTAATAATTGGTACACCTACATATGGTAGTACGGTATCACTGGTTGTAGGTTTGAACCTGGCATACTCAAATGGAAACACTGTATTAGTTTCGCAAACCTCAAATCCTCAGGTTAATTTTTCTGCCACTGTAAATACCTATTCTATTTCCACAGGTATATTAAATCTCTATAACGTCACATCTATCAACGGTACCTTTACAAATTCCAGTTTCTATACTGTCAATCTGAGTGGTCAAGTTGGACCCACAGGTATTACAGGGCCCACAGGTACAGTAATGTCACATTATGAAGCGATTATACAAATTACCTATACAGGTAATACAGTAACACCACATACAATAACTGTCAGCCCCCCATCATTCTATACAACAGCGCTAACAAACGGTGGATTGATTGTTTTGAATGGTGTAACAAAAGGAGCACCAGATTATGTATCAGTACAGGGACTTCAGGTATATACTAATTTCGGACCTAATATTGGCTCATATGTAACTTCTCCTTATCTGACAGTGAATAGTGTTCCTCCATCTAGTATATTCCAAGTAGGCTATGAATCAAGTGCCAGCAAGCTCTATATTTATGATACTAGCTCAACAACCTTTGGAATATCAAGCGGTCAAATAGCTACCTTACCAGGACCCCAGGTAACACTTGGATTAACCTATTTTGTCTGACGTCGCCTACCAAATATAAATTAAATATAAATCTTATAAGTTCTCATACCAAAGTTAAACCATGCTTAACTTTGGTATAAATAGTCAGTTTATTATAATAAAAATAAATTAAAATCTGTACCCAAAATATAGATGGCTTCAATAACCTTTACCCTAAAGACCGATAGGGTACATCTTTCGACCCTTGAAGAATCTGCTTCTAAATATGGTTTCAAGTATAATATCTTATCAGCCAATACATTGATTGTACACTCTTCGGACCAAGAAACACTTAAAACATGGTCTGGCCAGTTTGAAAATAATGAGGACCTAGCGTTTGATTATAAGGTTGTAAATCTAACAAATCGTGTACGTAAATCAGCAAACGGTCCTCATGCGTCGTTTAAGAATGCAAGTGTCTCATATTTTAACATGACTCAAATTCGTTCGATTTATAATATTCCCACACCGAATCCTTCAACAAATGTTGTAGTAGGTGTCATTTCCTTTGGCGGTGGTCTGTATGGCTCAGTTGACAGCAATGGTGTCTTGACCAATGGCGATGCGCAGGCCTATTGGACATCCATCGGAATTCCTACAAATAGTCATCCTAAGTTGATTGTTGTCCCAATCAATGGAGCGACCAATAGCCCGAATATAAACGATGGTGGTTCAACCCTAGAAAATACGCTAGATGTTCAGACCATTGGAGGTGCCTGTCCCAGTGCCAATTTAACGATTATATTATATATTGCCCCGAATACTTTGTCCTCTTTTTATGGTGTGTTAAACTATGCCATTAACACACCAGTAATAGTAAGTTCGGTCAGTTATAAGCCAACAATAGTGAGTATTTCTTGGGGCGCCTCTGAAATCTATTTTGATTCAACCAGCTTAACAAATATCAAAAACCTACTACAAACTGCCACAACAAACGGAGTCAATATTTGCACAGCAACAGGTGACAATGGGTCTAATGACGGTGTTGGTGGTACAGGAGCATATTGCGACTTTCCCTCATCATGTCCCTATGTAACAGCGGTCGGTGGAACTAACTTAGTTTGCCCTAATAACACCTATGATAATTCTACTGTAGAAACCGCCTGGTCCTCAGGTGGCGGTGGTATAAGTACAGCCTATTCTAAACCATCGTATCAGAGTGCTATTACAGCCAGTGGTCGTTGTATTCCTGATTTAGCAGCTGTTGCCGACCCAAATACTGGCGTTATCTATATAGTCAATGGACAAACACTATTGGTTGGTGGAACCAGTGTAGCGGCCCCAATTATAGCTGGATTTTTAGCAACTGTCAAACCATCCCGATTTATTAACCCACTCATCTATTCGGCTCCGACAAATTGTACTCATGATATTACCAGCGGTTCTAATGGTGCCTACGTAGCTCATGCCGGTTACGATAACTGTACAGGATTAGGCACACCAAATGGCATTAATTTTGTCAATGCCATTACATTTGTAGGAGCCACTTCAATTAGCATCTCATCATCGGCAACAACCATACAGGCTGGCAATACTAGTCAATTAACTGCAACTGTTCTTCCTGCTAATGCATCAAATAAGACAGTATCTTGGTCATCGTCAAATACGGCCTACGCAACAGTTAATAGTAGTGGTCTTATTAATGCAATCGCAGCAGGTTCGGTTACGATTACAGCTACGACGACAGACGGTTCTAATTTATCAGCATATTGTGCCGTAACAGTGAGTCCTTCAACAAATCCAATTCCAGTTACTGGAATCACTCTGAATACTACTACTTATACTTTAGTTCCTGCACAAACATATCAATTAGTCGCTACAGTAGCACCTAATAATGCCTCTAATAAAAATGTGACATGGACCAGCAACTCTAGCAATGGTTCTGTTTCTAACAACGGTCTAGTTACAGCAAACAATGCAGGCAACTTCAGAATTACAGCAACCACGCAAGATGGAGGATTTACAGCTAATGCCAATTTTACAGTTACAGTACCTGTAACTAGCGTCAGCTTAGCCACAACAACCTACAATCTTACAGTTGGTCAAAGTGCAACCCTAGTGCCTACAGTTTTACCTAACAACGCTACAAATAAAAGTGTAAATTACTCATCATCTAATACTAGTGTAGCAACTGTAAATAGTTCTGGTGTAGTTTCAGCTTTAAATAGTGGTACATCAATAGTCACAGTCACCACAGTGGACGGACAATTTACAGCAACTGCTACTATCAATGTTACTACATCTAGTATTAAGATTACAAGAATTACCTTGAATGCACCAGTCATTCAAAATTTAACTGTCGGTCAAACCTTCCAAACAGTAGCCACTATTACACCATCTAATGCAACGAACAAAACACTTTCATGGACTTCATCACATAGCAATATTGCATCAGTATCTAACTTAGGATTAGTTACTGCTATTTCAAATGGTTCTACTATTATTACTGCTACAGCTACTGATGGTTCAGGTAAATCTGCACTATATACAACAACCGTCACCACAAATGTAACAGGAGTCACACTCAATCTTAGCACCCTAACCCTAGCTAGGAATGCCACTAGACAACTAGTTGCCACAGTGGTCCCAAATACAGCGTCTAATAAGGCCATTAACTGGTCTTCTAGCAATAGCAGATATGTAACAGTGAATAACAATGGACTAGTTACAGCAAAACGAACAGGGTCAGCCACAATAACAGCAACAACCGCTCAGGGTAATTTTACAGCAAGATGCGTAGTGACAGTAACGTAATTCAATCATTAACAAATATCTACCGTAAAATAATTAATTTAAGAACATACTAAATGCTCTTCTTAAATTAATTATATGAGTCAATAGGCCATTTTGCTATTTTATATTCCTTACAATAATTAATAATATGTCGGTTCCTGGTCCCCCGAATATTTATATAAGACCACAGGCCACAGTAAATAGCGTTACCTTATATTGGGAATTGCCACTCAATATTGGTGATATTACAAATTACACTGTGACCTGTGCTCAAGCATCCTATTCACAAAGTGTTAGCACATCAGTTAACGTCTTAACTATACCATCGTTGAGCACAGGAATAGATTACTACTTCCAAATAACAGCTAACAATGCGCAAGGGTCATCTATTGCTGCAGCCTTTGAACCGGTCCAAGTCGGATTGCCACCAGCCGGTGCAACCACTGTTTTAGCTAGCACCTTGAATGCATCAAGTGCCGTTGTTAACTGGTCTTTTTCCACAAATACCGGTGAAGCACCCACACGTTGGTTTGTCTTATCCGCGATTCCATCCACAATTGGTTCAGCCCCTATTATTTATCAATCAGCATACTTTCATGAAAGAACGCGTATCATGTACAATTTACAAACCGGTATAACCTATAATCTCTTGGTTCAAGCTGTAAACGATGTACATTATGCTCCACCAACAGCCCTAAGTAATCCTATTACCATGCCCGCCCCAAGACCTACAACATGGGTACCGACAAATTTCCCCAATTTGACCCTATGGGTAGACGCCTCAGACCCAAACAATAACAGTTCAACTTTAGAAAATAACGCCGATGTGTCCACCTGGTACGATAAAAGTGGTAACGGAAATAATTTAACAACGCAGAATCCTCTAAATTCAAATGTAACAGGATTGCCAATATATACTACCAATACAATTAATAGTTTACCTGTTATCAATTTCAATGTTACACAAGCAGGATTAATAAGTCAACCTCTCAATATTGCTGTCAATGCAACGATTTTATTTGTATATATTCCTACATCAAATGTAACAAATCAAGCAACCTATTTTGGAGTATGGCAAGGTACCAATCACGATAGCTATATTAATATCAGAAGACCTGCTAGTAATAGTATTGGTATTGATACCTTTGGTGATAATTGTCAAATTACTGTGAATTATGATTTACCCTCTTTAATCTCAGTTACTGTAAATGGAGGTGCTAATCTTTTTATTCAGCAAATAAATTCTTCAGGTGTTGTAACAAATTCATATAATAATAATTCTTATTTTACAACAACAACAGGTCGCATATGGCTAGGTCACGATGACGGTAATGGAGAATCAAAGGCCAATTTTGGCGAAATCATTTATTACCAGCGTTTATTAACTACCGAACAACGCCAAGTTGCCGAAGGCTATTTGGCCTGGAAGTGGGGCTTAAACACTAGTTTACCAAGCAATCATCCGTACAAGAATAACGCACCATCACCAAACACTGTCATAACCAACTGGTCACCCAACAGCCTTTATGGTCTGACTTTGTGGCTAGACGGTGCTGACCCTGCAGGTACTGGTCACTTAACTGCCGGTGGCACCAGTCTAACAACATGGACGGATAAGTCAGGAACCAGCCACAATGCAACCCAGTCAACTCAAGGCAATAGACCTGTCACACTTATGAATGGCGGTGTCTATTTTTCCGCTAGCGCGTCAAATCGGATGGTGTTCAATACACCTGTTCCCTTACTCAACACTATGACCTGCTTCTTTGTTACATCGGCATCGTCTGCAGG
>Ga0136644_10001875_pt1 | contig 16381 bp, 11 predicted proteins | sample C_130820_EF_Meta_FD_94780 | JGI IMG/M metagenome (GOLD analysis project Ga0136644, IMG submission 94780) | Freshwater microbial communities from Lake Croche, Canada to study carbon cycling - C_130820_EF_MetaG (v2) (version 2) | ecosystem: Environmental > Aquatic > Freshwater > Lake | place... | reverse complement strand
TTTATTGGCATTGGTGGGATTGGCATGAGTGCCTTGGCCCGTTATTTTCATGCTAAAAATATTGCCGTAAGTGGATATGATAAAACCAGTACGGTATTAACCAGAACTCTTGAAGCATCTGGTATTCCCATTCACTATGAAGAGCGGATAGACCTGATTCCCAAACAACCTGACCTAGTGGTCTATACGCCTGCAATTCCTGCTTCTCAAGCGGAGTTGCTGTATTATAGAGCAAATGGTTTTGAAGTAGTAAAGCGGAGCGATGTGTTACAGATGATTACGGAAGCTTCTTTCAATATTTGCATTGCTGGTACCCATGGCAAGACCACGGTAACTTCTATGATTGCGCATTTGCTGCGCGATTCGGGTTATGGATGTAATGCTTTTTTGGGTGGCATTGCTGCTAACTATGAAACCAATTTTTGGAGTAGTGAAAGAAATGTAGTGGTGGTAGAAGCGGATGAATATGACCGTAGTTTTCTAAAATTAGTTCCTGATGTGGCCGTCATTACTTCTATGGACCCCGATCATTTAGACATTTACGGAACACCGGAAGCTGTAACGGATGCCTTTGTTGCGTTCTCTCAAAAACTAAAACCTGGGGGTTGTTTGGTTACCAAATACGGGATGAAGCGAAGTGCTGAATTACAGGCTGCGCATCAGTTTCATTATGATTATGCCAATCCCTTAGCCGAGGTAAAAGCTGTGAATTTACAAGTGGTTCAAGGTGCTTATTGTTTTGATGTAGCACATAAAGATTTTACGGTAGCAAATGTAACGCTGCCCATGGGTGGCTTGCACAATATTGAAAATGCCATTGCAGCCATTACGGTAGCCAAATACCTGGGCATTGAAGATGAAAAAATTTGTGCTGCCATTGCCAATTTTAAAGGGGTGAAAAGAAGATTTGAATACATGATCAATCAACCCAATTTGGTTTTGATAGATGACTATGCCCATCACCCAGAAGAACTGCGTGCCTTGATCAGCGGGGTGAGAAGTTTGTTTGCTGCCAAAAAAATGGTCCTTGTTTTTCAACCGCATTTGTTTAGTAGAACCAATGACCTGGCAAAGGAATTTGCTGAAAGTCTTGACATGGCTGATCAAGTAATCCTGCTTCCCATTTATCCTGCTAGAGAATTGCCCATGGAAGGGGTAAGTAGTTATAGCATTTTAGACAAAATGCATTTAGCAGAAAAATCCATACTGGAAAAAGAAGCCCTTTTATCCTGGATGGAAGCTAACAAACCAGACTTGGTGGTGATGGCGGGTGCTGGTGATATTGACGTATTGGTAAACCAAGTGAAAAACATTTTGCTGTCTTGATCTGTTTTAAAAATATACCGTGGAAAAAACGCATCGTCCAAACCATTTGGATTTTGTTTGGTATTGGTGCCACGGTGCTTTTTGGTGCTGCAATTGCCAAGAAATCACAAAAAACTTGCAAGGCAATTCAAATTGAAATTGTTGGTGCAGAACAACATATGTTCTTAGATGAGCAGGACATTTTGGCCATGATAAATGCTAATGGACAGGTGATTAACAAAGCCACAACCAAAACAAATCTTAGAAATTTAGAGCAATTGTTAGAAGCAAATAGTTGGATAGACCATGCCGAATTGTATTTTGACAACAACCAACTACTTCAAGTTCATATTCAAGAAAGACAACCTGTTGCAAGGGTTTTTCCTATTGGTGGTGGGTCTTTTTATGTAGATAGTATGGGTATGCGTTTACCCCTGAGCGATAAAATCAGCGCAAAAGTACCTGTGTTTACCAATTTTCCATCTGACAAACCCGTGTTGGCACATCCTGATAGTTTGCTCTTGCATGGGGTGGTAGATCTAGCCAAACAAATTCTGTTGGATTCCTTTTGGATGGCCCAAATTCAACAAGTGAATATTGATCCTCATAGTCAATTTGAGTTGATTCCCTTGGTTGGTAACCACCTGGTCTTATTAGGTGCCGCTGAAAACCTGCCTGCAAAATTCAAAAGACTAAATGCCTTTTATGAGCAAGCCCTGGTTCAACAAGGAATTAATACTTATGAGAAATTAGACATCCGATTTAGTAATCAAGTGGTAGCCATAAAAAGGGGTACAGAGAAAGCCATTATTGACTCTGCCTTGGCCAAACAGCGGTTATTAGACCTTTCTGTAAAAGCCATGCCCATTCCGGTAGAACTGGTGCCAGAACCAATAAATCCAGCTCCTGCATCCGCACAAGACGCACCCCTTAAGGCAAAACTTGTTACTAAACCCGCTGTTAAAACACCAAAACCCAAGGCAGTATTACCCGTTGATAAAAACAAAACAAAGGAGACTACAAAGCCTAAGGAAAACAATAAAACAAATAATAATCCGTTAAGAACTAAATAGCTATTTTATGAGTCTCAATGAATTGCCTATCATTGTTGGTCTGGACATTGGTACCACCAAGATTGCAGCCATCGCAGGAAGAAAAAATGAATTTGGAAAACTAGAAATCCTGGGCTTTGGTAGGGCCAATAGTAGTGGGGTTCAACATGGCCAGGTTTTGAATATTGACCAAACCATCAAAGCCATTCAACAGGCTTTGACCAATTGCTATGAAAGCAATCCTGATCTGGAAGTGAAAGAAGTATATGTGGGCATTGCTGGTCACCATATCAAGAGCTTGCAAACCCGTGGCGACATGGTGAGACAAGAGCCTGACAATGAAATTCAAGGATGGGAGATTGACCAATTGGTGAACAACCAACGCAAGACTTTTATTCCTGCCGGAGACCAAATCATTGATGTAATACCGCAAGATTTTCACGTTGACAATATCCAAAACATCAAGGATCCAGTTGGATTCAATGGTGTTAAAGTAGGTGCCAATTTTCATATTATTACCGGTGATAGAAACGCTATCCGTAATATAAACCGTGCGGTTGAAAGAAGCGGATTGTCTACCAAAGACCTAGTCTTACAGCCCTTGGCTTCTGCCAGTGCCGTGATGAGTGAGATTGATATGGAAGCGGGTGTTGCTATCCTAGACATTGGGGGTGGCACTTCTGACCTAGCCGTGTTCTATGAAGGCATTTTAAAACATACTGCCGTCATTCCTTTTGGTGGAGAAAATATTACCAACGATATCCGTCTGGGTCTAGGTGTGCTGAAAAGCCAAGCAGAAGCCATGAAAGTGCAGTTTGGTAGCGCCTTGGCCGATGAAGCAAAAGCCAATGCCTATATTACCATCCCTGGTTTAAAAGGCATGCCTGCCAAAGAAATCAGTGTGAAAAATCTGGCTCAGATTATCCAAGCAAGAATGAGTGAGATTTTAGACTTTGTTAGTTATCACCTGAAACAAGTGGGACTAGATAGTCGCGCACTAAACGGTGGTGTAATCCTTACTGGTGGTGGATCTCAATTAAAACACCTGATTCAATTAACCGAATATACTACTGGTCTAAATGCTAGAATTGGTTTGCCCAATGAGCACTTGGCACCAAACCATATTGAGGAATTGAAGAAGCCCATGTACAGTACTTGTATTGGTTTAATCCTAAAGGGCTACAATGACTACGAGCACCACAACAAAGACTTTCAGTCTGCTTTTGTTAAAGTAAAGGTACCTGCTACCCTTACCAAGCAAGAGGAAGTAGAAAAAATAGAAACTCCTGTTGCAGCCCCAATTGTAACCGCAGCCAATAGAAAAAATAAGTTCTGGAATATGTTTAAAGACAACCTAATTGACATGTTCAAAGAGGAAGAAGATCAGATTATAAAATAAGCATTAATTTTTTTCGTTATTACTTACAATTCTATACCCAGAAGAAAAAGTACGTCCATCTAAACCTTTCCTTATGATCCATTTTGATCTTCCAAAACAGAAATCTTCTATCATCAAAGTTCTTGGTGTTGGAGGAGGAGGAAGTAATGCAGTCAATTTCATGTTCGCCCAAAACATTGAGGGTGTAGATTTCATTATTTGCAATACCGATGCCAAAGCCATTGAACAAAGCAAGGTTCCCAATAAAATTCAGCTTGGACCACACTTGACCCAGGGTCTGGGTGCTGGTGCAAACCCTGAAGTTGGTAAAAAAGCAACGGAAGAATCTCTGGAAGAAATAAAACGCATTTTGGAAGTGAATACCAAAATGGCATTCATTTGTGCGGGTATGGGTGGTGGAACAGGTACTGGCGGTGCCCCCATCATTTCTCAGATCTGTAAAGACCTAGGAATCTTAACGGTTGGAATTGTCACTACCCCTTTTGGTTTTGAAGGACCAAGACGTTTGCAACAAGCGGAAGAGGGCATCAGGAAATTGAAACCTTATGTAGACACTTTGCTGGTTATCAGCAATGACAAGTTGCGTATGCAATATGGCAACCTGAAAATGAAAGAAGCATTTAGCAAAGCCGATAATGTATTGGCTACGGCAGCTAAATGTATCACAGATATCATTAATAGTCGTGGTCATATTATTGTGGATTTTGCCGATGTATGTACTGTGATGAAGAATGGTGGAGTAGCCATCTTGGGTAAGAGTGAAGTAGAGGGAGAAGATAGGGCTCAAAGAGCTATTGAAGAAGCATTGAGTTCACCCTTGTTGAATGATAGTGATATCAAAGGCGCTAAATGGATACTGATCAATATCAATAGTGCAGAAGGTGACCACGAATGCACCATGGATGAAGTAGAAGTCATTAATAACTATCTACGCATGCAAGCCGGTGAAGCCACCGATGTAATTGTTGGTATGGGTTATGACCCAACACTAGACAAAAAAATTGGGATTACCCTAATTGCTACTGGTTTTGAACACAAAGACCCGTTCTCCAAACCCCAGCCTGTTCAAAAAGCTGTACCCGTTGAAGAGAAAATTGTGATGACTTTAAACGTTGCAGGTGCTGAACCTACCATGCCTGTTGCAACAAAACCGGCTTCCCCAAAACCTGAGTTTGACCCTTTTGCGCCAAGTCTTCTGGATTCAGACGAAGTGTTAGATATACCCATTTATCAATCTGAGATAGCAGTAGAAGCTCCTGTTTCTATGCAAGAGGCCACAGCTTCTTTTATACCAGATAAAATGCAAGGACAGGAAGTATTCCACTTTGAACTTAGTCTAGATCTTCCTGAAACTGTTGCGGTAAAAGAGCCAGAAATGGCAATTACTCCTGGACCTGTAGCAAAAACCGAATTAGAAGAATTAGTCAACTTTAGGGTATCTGATCAACCAGCTGTAGTCAACACCAATAGATTCAGTGGTTTGAGCAAACCCAATAATATTTATGCGGAAACGCCTATAACAACTACTACTACTACTACTGTTCAAACTGCAAGAGCAGTAACACCAGTAGTTACTGCTCTTGCTCAAGAACAAGCACCAGCCAAAGCCATTACCGTAATTCAACCTATTGCTCCTGTTCAAATGGAAGAGGCAGTACAAATGCAATTGGTGATGCGTGAAGAACAAGCACCTGCGCCACAAGCGGCACCAGTGCAAGCTTCTATTCCTCAAGAAGATGCTTATTTAGACGAGTTGGAAGAACAAAAAAGAAGGGCTGCGGAGCGTATTCAAAAATTGCGCAACCTGTCTTTTAACATGAACACCACTGACCCCAACAATGAATTTGATTCGGTACCTGCGTATATCCGTAGGAATATGGAGTTGTTTGGTAATACCTTAACTTCTGTAGAGAATTTCTATAGTAAAGTAACCGTTGGAAAAGATGTGAACAACCAAACGCAACTATCTACCATCAATACCTTTCTGGATGGAAAAAGGCCAGATTAACGATTGCTAGCTTTGATTTAAACAGGTTGATCGAGTTGTGAACCCCCGGAATAGCTTCTGGGGGTTTTTTAATATTGTTCTCCAAATCCACTATAACTTGCAGTATGGCAAATATTTTAATTACGGGTGGTACGGGTATGGTAGGCCGTGCGCTTACCCAAGTTCTGTTAGCAAAAGGACACCATGTGTCTATTTTAACTAGGAATATAACCAGTTCTAATCATCCAAATATCAGTTATCACCAATGGGATATTCCTAAGGGAACCATTGCTCCTGAAGCTATTGCCCAAGCTAATCATATTATACATTTGGCTGGTGCCGGTGTGGCTGACAAACGTTGGAATATAGCACGCAAAAAAGAAATTCTGGATAGTAGGGTGCAATCTGGAGAACTCTTGGTTCATGCTCTAAAAACCATTCCCAATCAAGTTAAATCATTGGTATCCGCATCCGGTATTGGTTGGTATGGGCCAGATACGGCCATGAGTTTAGAAAAAGGATTTAGAGAAGACGCACCTTCAGATAATGACTTTTTAGGTGAGACTTGTAGGCAATGGGAAAATGCCATAGCACCCGTTGAACATCTAGGAATCAGGTTAACAATTCTTAGACTGGGAATTGTATTAAGCAATGATGGCGGTGCCATGATAGAATTTAAAAAGCCAGTTAAGTTTGGAATAGCTACTATTTTGGGTACCGGCAATCAAATCATCAGTTGGATCCATATTAAGGATCTCTGCCATCTATTTGTGCAAGCAATGGAAGAAACCCAATTTAACGGTGTTTATAATGCGGTTGCTCCTGAAACCGTTACCAATAAAAATTTAATCCTAACCCTTTCCAAAAAGATGAAGGGATCCTTTTTTCTCCCCATTCATGTACCTGCATTTTTATTAAAATTGATCTTGGGAGAAATGAGTATTGAGATTTTAAAAAGCGCCAAAGTCAATAGTTATAAAGTTCAGTCTGCGGGGTTCAAACACGCTTATCCAACCATTGACCTGGCTTTAGAAGAACTGATCAATGGTGCATAAAAAATGATTGATTTGTTTAAATCCTTACAAGTCTCTGCGTTTGTGTTTCCAATAGCAAAAGCCCCAAATGGCTGCTGTTAAAATCAGTGTTAGCGCAATATGCATGGGAATGGCATCCAAGGCTTTTTCGTATGCATCTTTCATGTCTTTACCAAATCTTGACATAAAAGCTGGAGAAGGAATAATCCTATCTGAAATTTCAAAGGGTAAGAATTTGCCTATATCGTTCAATTTGAATTTGGCATATCCTACTGCAATATTTTCTAAGATCAGGTTATAGAAAAAGAAAATCCCCAAGGCTATAAAAGCTTTCTTGATTAAGAATCCCAAAAGAAAGGCAATAGACAATTGAGCAAAGGTTTGCAAAAAGAATAATGGTATGTATTGCAATTGTTCTGCCCATCTTCCAATATTGTCATAATCGGCCCAAGCCCCAAAACCAAATGCTACTGCGGTATACAACACCGTACTAATCATTGAAATAATCACAACGTCAAACAATTTGCTTGTCACAAATTGCCCCCTGCTCCAACCATCAATGATGTTTTGTCTATGTGTTTTGTAGTTATATTCATTGGTGACCAGCATGATGACTAAGATGGCTGGAATCATGATAAACACGGAAGATAAAAAGGCAACCGTATGCCAAGTTTCTGGAAAGGCAAATGGATTGCCCAATAACATTTTAGCAACATTACTGGCAACTTCTTTACCCTTGGTGCCTTCACTATACCCATAGTAAAACATCAAATTGGTGCCCGGATAAGTGAGTGCCACTATGCCAAACATCCACCAGAATGCGGGGTATTTTTTTATTTTAAGCCATTCTATTTTTACAAGTGCTAATAGGTTCATATTGCTAGTGTTAGTCGTTGGTCAATTCAAAGAATTTGGTTTCCAAACTTTTCTTTTTTAAAGTAAGCTGGTTAAGCACCACTCCGTTTTCAAAACAATGTTTATTAATCGCTTCCATGCTGGCAGTGCCAACAGGAAAAAATGCTTGTAGTGAATGGTGGTCCGTTGCCTTTATTTGTGTAACGCCTTGGTAATCTTTTAAAACAGTTTCAAGCGTGTTAAGGTCAAGACTGCCTAATTCAACAATGTCTTCATTGGCCAATACTTCATCAACTGGTCCGGCGGTTAACAGATTACCCCTTTTCATGATGGCTACATGGGTACAAACTTTTTCTACCTCATCCAATAAGTGGCTGGCCATGATAATGGTTTTGCCTTGGTTAGCAAGCTCTCTAATCAATTCTCTAATTTCGGCTATCCCCACAGGGTCCAAGCCATTGGTGGGTTCGTCAAACAACAATACATCGGGATTGCCTAATAAGGCTGCGCCGATGGCCAGTCTTTGTTTCATGCCCAAACTATAGGTGCTAAACTTGCTATTTTTCCGTTCATACAATTTTACAATTTTCAAGGCCGTATCAATGGAAGCCGCATCGCCCCTGCCACTAATGGCCTGGGTAATTTTTAAATTGTCGGTTGCAGAGAGATAATGATAAAAATTGGGGGTTTCTAACAAAGAGCCTATCTGCTTTCGGGTTGCGGGTGATCCCGGATGTCCAAACCAGGCAAAACTGCCAGAATCGGCCTTTAGAATGTCTAAAATAATACTCAAAAGCGTGGTTTTACCACTTCCATTTGGGCCCAATAATCCAAATACAGCCCCCTGTGGCACCTGAAAACTAACATTTTGCAATGCCTTAATTGGTCCATAGGATTTGGAAATTCCATTGATGTTTAGCACTTCTTGCATAGTATAAATTGTAGGGTGAAGATAGAAACATGTAACAAAATAGGCATACCGTATAAATATTTTTTCCTTTTTTCTAATATCTGTACTCATTTGAGCGTTATTTGTAAACTAATACTTTTTTGATTGGAAAAAAGCGGTCAGTCTGGTGCCCTTAGACCAGTTGATCATCCCTTAACCGTATGGTACCCTTAACTAAAAATGATCAATTACCATAAAATCCCATATATAAACATTGCCCCCGAGCAGTTTGAGGAGGAAATGGATAAGAGTGGCACATTCTATGCAAATGTGGCTATTTGGACTATGCTTTTCTCCTTACCGCTTTTCTGGGTGCTTGACCTATTGTTTGCTAAACCACAGTGGGTGAACTATATGTTCCTTAGGGTGGTTTGTTTTCTTATCTCTTATTTGATTAATTGGTATGGTAGTAAACAACGTTGGGGTCACTTGATTTCACTCAATTTGATTGTTGCGGTAAACCTTGGTTTGGCTGCTTTCTCTTGTGGTATATTACCCGCTGCTGCTGCTTTGCCCTATTATATGCTGGCTTCTGTAATGGTGCTATTACTCAATACTACTATTTTTTGGAAACCTATTTATAGCATGATGCATGTTGGAATTTCTTATGTGATTATCCTGTTATTGTATACCATTTCTGGTAGAGATGATGGTTACGCCGGTTTAATTAGAAATGGTGGTGGGGTTTATTTTATCATTTCTTCTTTCTCCTGTTTGATTGCTCATAATCGTTATTTAATTGTAAAAAGAGAAATTCAAAAAAACCTGATTATTGAAGAATCTAATAAAAGGTTATTGGAGCAAAATGAAATGATCAATGACCAACAACAGGTTATTGAAGAAGCTAATAGGCGTTTAAAACAATTAAATGACTATAGACAGAATACTTTGAATATCATGATCCATGGTTTAAAGAATTTTATTGGGTCAAACCAGATTTCTATAGACCTGATTAACAGAACCTCTTCCAATCTAACCGTGGATCAAAAAGAGATTCTGGGATATATTACTATGGGTAATGAAAAACTACATTACCTGTCTCAAAAACTGTCTGATTCCGCTGAAGCCGATACGGGTAAAGTAACTTTCAAACTGGAAGATTTTGATATTATTCCTGAAGTGGAAAGAGCTGCCATTAGCTTGGTTGATGCCGCAAGTATTAAGCAAATTAGCTTGCAAGAAAATCTATCGCCCAACCCATTAGTAGTAAATCTTGACCGGATCTTTATCCGTCATATTCTTTTCAAATTGTTGAGTAATATTGTCCGATTTGTTCAAAAAGCTACGGTCATTAGTATTCACACTTCTGAAACGGAGAATTACTGTGTTATTGAATTTATCAATCAGGGTAAGCCTATTGGCATGAGCAAACTCACAGAATTTTTTAATAAATTAGATTCACCCAATAGTCATGATTCGGCCACCAACCAATCTGGTCTGGGTTTTTCTGTTTCAAAGAAAATGATTGAAGACATGGGTGGTGAACTCACCTATAATAGCAACAGTACCTATGGAAACTATTTTAAAATCAAGTTCAAACTGGCTTAGTATTAAATACAACTTTATGAAGCAAAGAATCCTACTCTCCGCCCTGTTCCTGATGACCTGCTCAATGGCATGGTCTCAGTCTATACAAAGAACATTCGAAGACATGGGATACCGAGACCAGTCTATCTATGGTATCACTGGATCCATCACTTACTTTGTCAAAGTGAAGCCGGATGACGATATGGATAATAGTAAGTTGGTATTGTATATTAGACCTTCACAAGTGTTGAACCCCAATACTTCCACTGTTACTATTTCCTTGAAAGATGCACCGGTTTATACTCAAAGGATTATTGGTCAGTCAATGGACTCATTGATTACCATTATCCTACCAATGAATAGAAAATACGTACAACCAGACGGAAGGTTTGTGAAGTTGAAGATTGTGGTTAAAATGAGTATTGATGACCAAATTTGTAAGGATATTGATAATCCTGCTGTTTGGGTCAATATTCGTAACACTTCTTATTTTACGGCCAACAAACAACCCTTTCTTTCTTATCAAAGAAGTTTGAAAGAATCCATACAGGAATTTGGAACCATTGCTTCTGCTTCAAATACTGATTTAGATGATGTATTGGCGGGTGGTATCCTTTATTCGTTGATAAAACAGAATAACAAGGAATTAAAAGTAAGTACTACACTGTTTAATCAAAATGATACCTTAAATAATACCTTGGTAGTTGGTCTGCAAAATAAATTTCCTGAATCTATTAGAAGGCAATTACCCACACTTAAAAAAGGAGAGGGATTAATTCAGGCGATTGGTCCTGAAGGTAACCAGGTTTTAGTAATAACGGGAGCTGATCAAGAAGGCTATAAAAAAGCCATTAATATTCTGAGTAGCTATGCCATTTTAAATAGTACTTTTTCTCAAAAGTTAATTGTAGACAATACCGTTGTCAAAACAGCAGAAACCACTGTATTGCCGCAAGTATTAACACTTGAACAATTAGGAATTCCCTCTGCACTCATGGAAGGGGTATTGGCTTTGAATACCAACTATCCCTTTAACCTGATTGATTATAATGCCATTCCCAAAAAACTGACCCTACACTTAGAAGCCTTGTTTTCTAAACTGCGTGAAAATGATCGTGGGTTTCTAAACGTATACCTCAATGATAACCTGGTATACACTACTTCATTAGCTGATTTAAATAATTTTAATAATGATATTGACCTACCTACCTATCTGCTAACCAAAGTGAATTCGCTGGTGGTTGAAATGCGGTTCCACCCTAGCAATAGCGTATGTAAGGATGGATTTGCCAGCTTCTTTGGATTTATCAATAGCCGAACTTCTACCATCACATTCTCTGGAGAACAAGCTACTGAGTTCTATAACTTCTTTAACTATCCAGGTGAATTTAGAAAAAGGCCATTAAAAATTATGGTAACACCGCAGTTAAACCAGCACAGCACTGCAGCGGTGGGTGAATTAATTTATCAAATCAATGCCGCATCTTTATTGAATGCTGCTATGATTTTACCACAACTGGTACAATCAGATAAGACCACCATGAATGACCTGAAAGGATTCAATGTGATTGCCCTATTGCAAAGGAACGATCCATTTATCAAGAACTTCAGCAATATGCCCATTCAGTTTAACAGAGACTTTCAGCTCTATAAAGACCTAGATGGGGAAACCGCTTATTCTTTTAATGACTTTTCTAATTCGGGTATAGCACAAATATTTAGGCAAGCAAATAGTACCATTCTACTTGTCTCTTCATTAGGGGATAGTACGCAAAAAGACGCTTTTCAAAGTGTGATCAAAAGCTTTGGTGGTCAGTCTTCTGCCATTCAGAGTAATGTGTGTATTACTACTAGTGATGGTAAGAGTAGCTTCTTCTTCAAATTAAGAGAAGACGAGAAACTGGTTACTTATAAAGGGGATAAAAACACATTCTTAGAATTGTGGGAGAAGTATAAATTTTTTATCCTATTCTTCTTCCTAGTGCTAATAATATTAAGTTTCTTCTTTGTACGTAGACGCGTTAAGAAGTCTCAGGAGATTGTATAATAATTTTGTTTCATTGCTGGCTGCAACTGCCGGCAATGAAACTTTTAAGTTTAAATCCCTGTTGTATGCAGGGCTGAAAAGCGGTCAATACCCAATATGCCATTATCAGTATTAGAAAACATGGTTTCTGTAGGCTTGTTTGAGAAGAACAAGCTCAGGGAAATTGAAGTCATTTCAGCAGAATTTGGCTATTGTTATATCAAGACTGCCTTGAACTTTGGATTCTTGACCCGGAAAAAATATATTTCCTTTTTGGAAGAAGAGGGGTATGAAATGGTTGCGGTTAGGGAGGAAGAAATGGACGAGTCCTATATAGCACAGTGTGACCTCTTGGAATTAAATGCCTTACTATACGCTCCTTTGCGCAAACTGAATAACGGACATTTGTTAGTGGCAGCGGCTGACCCTCAGGATGAAAAATTAAAAACTTTGTTGACGGTTCGTTTTCAGATGCCCGTCAACATTGTGGCTGCTTCTGATCTTGACATTACCTGGTTGGTGCATATTAAAAGAGGGGAATACTATGTAAAAGAAGCCGTATTCTCTCTCATGCGAAAAGACCCAGAACAATCCGGGCTAGTAACATTCACAGACCCTCAATTGATTTTTATTTTTGGGTCTATTGCCATATTTGTGGCCCTGCTTTTTGTGAATTTTATAAAAGTGGCCATGTTTTCGAATGTATTGTTTAGCGTGGCTTTTTTCTTTACCATCCTGTTCAAACTCTTTTTGTCTTTAAAAGGATCTATGGCGGAGATGAATGAGATGGTAAACAAGGAAGAAGTAAAAGCCCTTCCTGAAAACACATTACCCGTTTATACCATCTTGCTTCCAGTATATAAAGAAGACAAACTTATTCGTAAGCTTATTTGGAACCTAAGAAGTTTGGACTATCCACGCGGTAAACTAGACGTAAAACTATTGATTGAAGAGGATGATGACAAGACTTTAAACGCGGTAAGAGACTTGGACTTTCCTGCCAACTTTGAAACCATTGTAGTGCCTTTTCATATGCCCAAAACAAAACCAAAAGCTTGCAACTATGGGCTATTCTTTTGTAAGGGTGAATACTTGGCCATCTATGATGCAGAAGACGTTCCAGACTCCGATCAGCTAAAAAAATGTGTGGTACTCTTCCGCAAATTGCCAGATGAATTTGTGGTATTGCAAGGGGCTTTGAATTACTTTAATAAGAACGAGAACATGCTTACCCGTATGTTCACCTTAGAATATACTTATTGGTTTGACTATATGTTACCAGGTTTAATGTCTTTGGATATTCCCATTCCTTTAGGTGGCACTAGTAACCACTTTAAGTTTGACAAATTAATGGAATTGGGTGGTTGGGATCCATTTAATGTAACAGAAGATGCGGATTTGGGTGTACGCGTATTTGAAAAAGGATTTAAAGTAGGGGTAGTAAATAGTACCACCTTAGAAGAAGCCAATAATGAACCCTTTAATTGGATTAGACAGCGTTCAAGATGGATTAAGGGATACATGCAAACAACCTTGGTACACATGCGCAACCCAGCTAGGTTAATTAGAAGGATTGGCTGGAGGGGATTTCTAGGATTTAACTTCTTTATTGCAGGTACTTCTATTACCTTTTTATTGTATCCAATTTTGTTGGGTTTCTTGTTGTTGTACAGTATTGTTAAGTTGACATTTGTAACAACATTGTTCCCGGATTGGGTATTATATATTGCCACATTTAACTTGGTGGCTGGGAATACGCTGATGATTTATGTAAACATGTTGAGCGTATTTAAAAGAAAGTATTATGAACTGATTTTGTTTGGAGCCCTAAACCCATTGTATTGGATTATGCACAGTATTGCAGCGTATAAGGGATTGTGGCAATTGATTTATAAACCTTTTTATTGGGAAAAAACCAACCATGGTCTGACCAAGGTAAGTAGCAGTGCCAATCAAGCCAATGCTGCCGAACCAGCAGTACCGCACTAGTAACCATGCCAAAGAATCTGAACAAAATATTAACCATTTTTCTCATCTTCTACTACGTGATTGTCTCGTGGTTATTGAGGAGGCATGGATTTGAGCACTCTTCAGGTTTATTTTATTCTGAGAAGTTGATGTTGTTGTTTAATACCAATGAGAACACCATTCTTACCTTAGGTTTTACTTTTCCATCATTGGTATTCCTTTCTGGATTGGCCTTTGTTCCATTAGGGTATTTGTATGCCCCGGTTGCTGCAAGTATTGTGATGATCTGTGGGTTGTTCTATCAGTTATTAGAAGAGTTTAAAAAATCTGAATTTTCTTGGAAGCTCTATACGCCATTAATTGTATTACTGTTTACCCTGCATCCCATGTTTGTATTTGCGGGGGTAACGGGAAGAAGAAATGCCATTGTGGCCTTGGTGGCTTATTTGATTTTTAGGTCATTTTTTAGATACTATAAACAGCCGGTAACCTATCACTTGTCATTGGCCAGTCTCTTTATTGCTTGTTTTATCTTTACCAACTATGAGTTCATTTGGCTGGTATTGGCATTTTTCCCATTTATCTTTTTGGTATCATTAGATGGGATTAAAATTAATAAAGACGATTCTCCTTTATTCCAATATTTTGAAGCGTTAAATAATCGATCTCAAAGAAGAAAGCTGGCTAATAGAACCGCTTCAATTTATTTGGTATTATTTCTATTGCCTTTGATGGCCGTAGTCTTATTTAGGGGTTTGAATGCCCAATATGCTGGTTCTCCCACCTATTTCTTGGATAGTCAGTATGCCAACTGGCGTATTACAGGTAACCGTACGGTTAGTAATGTAATTTCTTCTGCCACTAGAAACAATTTCATTTACCAATCACAGATTGTGATTCAAGGTTTCATTTTGTTTTTGACCCCCATTTTTTTGGCAGCACTGATTTTATTTAGGGGTAAACTCTATGAATTATTTACCATTCTGGCCATGTTGTTTTACTATTCTTTAATGTTGCTGGATTACAAATACACACTAACCCTGGGATATTACTTACTTTTTATTCCCGTAGGACTTGTAACCATTTGTTATTACGGTACTTCTAAGTATAGTATAAGAACCTCTTCCTGGATCTTTGCCGTTTCAACTTTACTAACTATTGGAATGGGATTCTATTTCTTTATTCACACGGATAACGATGAAGAGTATCAGTTTGAACTAGAGATGCAGGGGATCTATGATAACTGGCAAGGTCCAAGGGTTTTGAGTGAATCTGAACTAGTGGCTAATTATATTTCCAGTATAGTTTCTGACAAAAATAAAATTTTAGTTGATGACGCATCAGCTTATGGTATTGTAGTGCATATTGGAAACCTAAATGGCCTTATTCTACCTCACCAGAAGTCATTTGTAACCATTGTTGAAAATCCTACCATAGCGGTTAAATATTTGCTGATTGCTAGAAGGGAGAACCTTACGCATAACCAGACCGTACTGAATGCCTATAACCTTCAGCAAATGATCATCTCTAAGAATCTAAAAACACTGTTGATGTTCCAGTCTAAGAATTGGGAGATTTATCAGATTGAGTAGGAAGTAGTGAAGAGATAATAGATAAGAGTGAAGAGAGGAGGAAGAAAGTGAGGAATGAGAAGTGAGAAGTGAGGAAGAAGAAGATGAAGAGATAATAGATAAGAGTGAAGAGAGGAGGAAGAAAGTGAGGAATGAGAAGTGAGAAGTGAGAAATGAGGAAGCAGAAGAAGTGAAGAGATAATAGATAAGAGTGAAGAGAGGAGGAGAAGTGAAGAGTGAGTAAGAAGTGAAAAGTGAGAAATGAGAGGTGAGGAGTGAGGAAGAATTGAGGAGTGAAAAGATTAAAGTGAAAACTGAATGGTCTTAACTGTATTTTAAATGCCCCAGCCAAAGCCGGGGCATTTAATTTTTCAGTACTATATAGCGTAATTAAAAGAGTTTGAGTAAATCAACAATGAATTGGTTAACCTTTTCATTGGTGATTAATCCTCTTCTAGGCCTGTCTAAGTCAAGTATAATATAGACTACACAGCCAATCAAAACTATAAAACCTATTACTGCTAAATAATTGAATTTTTTCTGAATGGAAGTAGCGTAGCCGGCCATAAGACTTGTTATCAAAATCATGATTAGCAATAAATAGGTGACCGGTTCGGGTACTATGGCTTTTGTAGCGGCTTCTCTTGTTATGGCAACTTCAATCATGGCATTAATGGCTGGTATCATTTGTTGAGAAGCTACCATGTT
>Ga0136644_10001869_pt1 | contig 16415 bp, 17 predicted proteins | sample C_130820_EF_Meta_FD_94780 | JGI IMG/M metagenome (GOLD analysis project Ga0136644, IMG submission 94780) | Freshwater microbial communities from Lake Croche, Canada to study carbon cycling - C_130820_EF_MetaG (v2) (version 2) | ecosystem: Environmental > Aquatic > Freshwater > Lake | place... | reverse complement strand
TTACTGCTTCTCCTCATAATTTTTTATTATATCATTCTTGTTATCCAATAGTTTTTGATAAAAAAGATTATTCATCACATTGTAGTAAATCATCAACTGGATTAAATTTAAGAGTTTATAATATTTATACTGGAGAAATAATTAATTTACGTAAAGATCATATTTTCTTAATAAAAGTGTTTGGAAGTAATAATTTTCAAGAAGGAAAATATTACAGGACTGTTGATGATTTAGTTAAAGCTAGACAAGACATTAAATACAAATACAATAGTATTAGAGATATAAGATATTATGAGTTTATTAGGAATGAAATTTGTAAGAAAAAAATTAGTCCTAATTTTGTACAATCATATTGTTATTTTTTAGATGAAGATACAAAATTATCATTTAATAAAAATAATAATAATAAAATTACTGTTAATAAAACAAAAAAATTTAATTATAATTTTACTAACGAAAATGATAAATGGTACGAAGAAAAAATGGAACAATTATTATTAATATTTACAGAATCTCCTGAACTTAGTATTAAATATTGGTGTTCCAACGAATTTGTAAAAGATAGAAGTGTTCATAGACAAACTAGAATAGGATATAAGTCTCATAATGTATGGAATTCTATTATAGCTCAAATATTATTATCATTTTATGTTATGTTAGATAAAAAATTTATTATAACTGAAATGACTTTACAGGATAATTTCTATATAAAAGATGTTAATTTATATAATCAAACAAATCAATATTGGATTTATATAGTAAATGGTATAAAATATTATATACCTAATAATGGTTATTTATTAATGATTGATCATAATTATCATGATCTCTCTAATGAAAACCAATATAAAATTTTATCATCTAATTTAAAAGATAATGATAATGATATTAATAAAAAAATTTATGAAAATTTTAAAAAATGTGTAGATATACAAGAATTAGTTAATAATAAAAATAATCAAGTAATAATACCAGATACTGTACAAGAATTATTTAATAATATTAAAGATGAAATAGGAAAAATAAAAGAAACAGAATTTTCAAAACAAAAATATGAAAAAAATATATTATACAAATTTTTAGGTAATTTTATTCATAATCGTATTGGAACAGTTATAAGAGATTTAGAGAAAATTAATATAAACAAAGAAAGTATATTACCATTTGCAAAAGGTGAAATAGCTATATATGAAGAAAAATTTGACACATATAAAATTGTAATGTATATTGATATACAAAATGATAGTACTTGTAAATGTATATCTAAAAAAGATAATATTATAGAAGAAATATTAATAGATAAAGGAATTTTATATCATTATTCTGGTTCAGACGAAATACCTCCAGATAATTTTACAATAGATAATTTAATAGAAACATATATAATTTAAATTCTAATATATTAATATAATATTATGTTAATATATATATAATAATGAATTACAGTTTTATAGATAAATATTCTACAAAAGATTTTGTTATACCAAATGATAATAATTTATATAATGAATATAATACATCTAAACCAAAACCAAAATTTGATAATTATTATATGCCAAGTTATGAACAAAATACTAATAATTGGGCAACAGAAAATAGTATACAAAAAACTATGTTAAAAAGTATTCATACTCCAACACCACTAGGTGAAATATTTTTTAGTAAAGATAATATAATTAGAATTCAACAAAAGATAAAATACGAGGTATTTATAAGAACGAATGGTAAATATAAACTAGAAGTAGATCAAAACGAGACAGATTTGCTAGTAGTAATGAGAGATGCATATATATCGGATGCGAATAATAATCCATATAAAATGGTTCATCAAGTGAAGGTATTAAATCACAGGGTGGTTGAAAAAATAGTACCAGATATGATATCAATGATAAAACAAGATGATGAGTATATTAAACAATTAGATAGACCGATAGATCCAATACCATTGCCGGTCAATGTATCAAAAGCAGGTAGATTAAGTTTACCATCAGTAACAACTGTATTTTTTCCAAGATCTTAGTTAATATATTAATTTAATATATTAATTCAATTAAATTATTAAATATATTTAATATATTTAATAATTTATATAATGTCAAATTCATCATCAGAAGAAGATTGTGTAAAAGATTTTATGTTTGAACATTCAATATTAGATAGAATTTTGTTAATATTTGAAAAATATATAAATAACGATTCGCCTTTATTTGGATATAAATATTTAAAAGTTTTGGTATTAATAATAAAAATATTAATTGAAAATCATCATGAAAAGATGGAAGAATTATATGTATTTCCAACAATTACATCTAATGATAATAAAAAACTAGTAAAATTATTAATTAGAGAACATAAATTAAGTAGAAAATTAACTAATAAAATACTGAAATATTCTAGTAATGAAAATATATTTAATGAAAATATTATTTTAATTAAAAATTTACTAAAAAAATTTATTGATATGTATAGATATCATGAATCACATGAAAATATAGAGATTTATCCTGAATTTCAAAAAAATATTACAAAAATACAATATAAAAAAATTAATAATTTAGTTGAAAATAATGAAAAATTAATTCTTGCAAAAATTAAAACTAAAAATATTATTCAAATAATAATTAAAATTGAAAAAATTTTATTATAAAAAAAAATTTTAATAATATTATATCTCCTATATCGTTCGTGATCATACTTATGCCCCCTACCCCTTACTCTTTAGATCCTTCTCCTTCTTTTTCCTCCGCACCACCTTTCGGTGCTATAGCTCCTTCTTTATCAGGTTTTCTATCACAATCTTTATTATTTTTAGCATTGTGGTAAATAAAGATTGTACCATGTGTTCCTGCTGTTGTTAATGCGTCATTTTCTTGCATCCATGTAGTTGCCTGTACCTCTTTATCAATTTTATCTAATTGAAGTGGTTCGTAATGTAATGCTGTTCCTACAATTGTCGTATCTTTTATAACACCACCTTTATTTCCTAATACAGTTGCAGTACAACATATTATTTCTAAACTATCAGGCTCTCTAGGATTTTTAGTTTGAACACTAACAAAAGATTTTAGTTTAAAATCATCATTGCCACCGACTTTAATTGATTTTTCGATAGTTAATGATCTTTTATTTAATTTTTCAAATTGAGAAATTGTATTAGGTAATTGGACCATATTATATGGTTGAGTTAATCTAGTATGTGATAAATCAAAGAATCTTCTGTGAACATAGAAGATTAATATTTCACGTGAGTGTAATATTTCTTGTTGTTTTTGAACAATTTGTCTATGATGAATATATAATTGTTGTTGAGTTTTAAGTGCTTGGCTAATAGTGGTTGGAGCATCTTCTTTAGGATCATAAAGAACGGAATGAGAAGAATTACTAGGTAATCTAATAGTAATCATAGGAAGAGTAGTAATATGACCAGATGCTAATGCTGGAATATTGGAATAAACAGATGAAATGCTATATACAGGTCTTGTTAAGACAATAGTAGGTCTTAATGAGAAAGCAGCTAATAATTTTCTTAATATAGTACCTTCATCTTTAACATATGCAAGATCTGCAGCATCAAAAACACTTGCTCTGCAATTATCAATAGCAAGAATAAATGAGCTTAAATCGTTCATATAGAATTTTCCTTGTCTTAAACTTAATACAGCTTCCATAAGTTTGCATTGAACAACACATCTTTTTAATAAATCATCAAAAGGCTTGCTTTTGGTAACACATGCAGTTTCAGCAGGATCAGTAGCAATATCCCAATATAATTCATATTCAGGTTGAGTTTGTATTTCAATACCATTGTATTTTTGATATATAATTTTAGCAATATTTGCTATTAACATATGTTGATCAATAATATCAATTTTAGGTAAGAAAAGAGCTGCTACGACTGGATGAACAAATGAGAAAATATTAATTTTATTTCTTTCAATAGGTTGTACGCTAACGTTATGATCTATATCTTCATAGATAAGTGATTGGAGAATAACTTGATTATGTATATCTCCATATAATTCATTGTGTTGAAGAATATGTTGTAAAGATTCTGTTTGATCTTTATCAATATTTAATGAACCGGTGAGATTATTTGAAGCAGGAACAAAACCTAATGCTTTAGTCATTTCATTGGCCATTGAGTAAGCATCATCAGGATTGTAATGTTCTTTATTTTTATTCATGAAAATTTCATTAATAATAGCTTGAGCTTCGGAATCATCAAAATCATATTTGCTTTTATATTCATCAATTTTACGGATGTATTCTTTTATAGAAAGATTGGGATATTTAGCTAAAAGTCTTTCTTTAATCTTTTGAGATAATTTTTTAACTCTTAACATTTTCTTGTTATATTTATCAATAATAGCACCAATAATATTTCTATCTTTGCCATATTTATCTCTTAATTCATCTAATAATGTATTGCTAGATTTGTGTTTACCAGCATTTTTACGAATTAAATTTCTAACTTCTTTATCGATATCTTCATTAGAAGATTTGTGAAATGATGTATCCGGATTAGACATACTGTATATATATTAAATTATATATTTTTTTTTATAAAAAATGAATTATATATTTTTCTATAATTTTTATATTAAAAATTATAAATTTAAAAAATAATATTATTACTTTATTATTTTTTATTTTTTAGTTTGTTTATCTTGGTTATATTATTAATATAATTACTTGATTCACACTTGTTATTATTTAACTTATTAATAATTTCGCCCATATAGATAAATTCATCTATAGATTTATTCCTTATAACTTCATTTGAATTTTTATTTATAGTTTCGTTTGTTTTATTAATATTTTTTTTATTCATCTTTTTAACAGATGTTCTATTTAAATCAGCTGCAAAAACTAATGATGTATTCTTTTTTTTATTAGAATCATTATTAATAGTGAATTTATTAATATAATATGATGGTATGGCACAACTAATATATCCATGTAATTCTAATAAATCCCAATTTTGTTCACCATAAATATAATTTTCCAAGATATCACCACTTGATAAATTATTAAGAACCTTAGAATATTGTTCACTAGTAATAAATTTATGATAATTCTCATGTATCATAAGTGGAATTAAAACTTTTTCTGTTTCATATAATTCAATACATGTATCGATATTTATATAATCAGTTAATAATTTATTAGTAGCTTTATAAAGATCAAAATCTAAATCTTTATTCTTCATAATACTAATAAAATTATCAAATAATATTTGCGTAATTTTTTGATTTTTATAATTTATTTTTAATTCATCTAATTGTATTAAAATTTTCCTCATGTCAAATTGACAATATTCTATGAATTTATTTATTAAATCATATTCTAAATTTATTTTCTCTATTTTACATATATTATATACCCACCTATTTATCTCACTCAAATATGGCGAATAAATTTTAACTTCATTTGAATATTTTTTGGTTTCATTTAATTGTTTATTATGTTGATTATTTGTTATTATTATTATAGGCATCCATCTATTGTAATTGTTATCTTTTATAATATTAAAAACGCTTAATTTATCATTTAACGTTATAACTGATTCTAATTCATCTATTAATAATATTAATTTTCTACTATTTCCATCTAAATAATTTTTATATGTTAATTTACCTATCAAATCTACATCTAACTTGATTTTTGGATCTAACATATTCAAATTAATTATATCATAATTCATCTCCTTTAATATTATATTAACTATCGATGATTTACCACATCCATGAGATCCAGTTATTAATAAATTACCCTTTCTTTTACTAAATTCTATTTCTTCCTCAGATATATTTACTAACTTTTTTTTACGACCTTTCGAAGATTTTTTTAATAAACCATTCTTTTTTAAAAATTCATTTACAGTTTCATAACTTTCTAACCAATATTTTATATAATCTATTACCTTGTTATTACCTATTATTTCAGATAACTTACTAGGTTTGTATTTATTATATATTGTATTATTCATTGATATATCTATAATATTATATATTATATATCTTCTAAATCAATATTTTTATAAATATTCATTTACTTAAAAATCTAAATTTTATGTACTATTTTCATTAATTATTAAAAAATATCAGTATTTTCATTAATTATTAAATTATTATTATTTTCATTAATTATTAAATTATTATTATTTTCATTAATTATTAAAATATCAGTATTTTCATTAATTATTAAAATATCAGTATTTTCATTAATTATTAAATTATTATTATTTTCATTAATTATTAAATTATTATTTTCATTATTAATAATATTTAATTTATTATTTTTAAAATTATTAATAATATCTAATTTATTATTTTTATTGGACAATAAATCTTTAACGAGATGAATAGTTTCATTATTTAACAATAAAGAGATAATATTATTTTTAGAATTAAAATTGATATTATAATTTTTAAGAGATGTAAAATCACCACAATTAAAGTCTACCGGTACTCTTAGATAAAAAGGAATTAAATTTTTTTCAGTTAAGTGAATACCATGTATACATCTTTTAATTATAAAATCATTATTATCTTCTTCTTTAAGGATATTAAAACATTTACCATACATCATATCATTATAACAAATTTTAATTTCTTTAGTACATGCACCGAATTTACAATTATAACCTCCAGGACATTTTTTATTTATACAATTTTTACATTCTTTAGTATAAACTATTAGTTCATCTAATAAATTTTTATCATTATATATATTAATATTACTTAAATCGTCCATTAAATAGATAATATCATAAATATATTGTCTCAATGTATCTTTTTTTTGATCATCTAAACTATGAGCAAACATACATTTATTTTTATATAAACATTTTTGAAAATTAACAATATTATAACATAATAATTTTTTTATATTTTCGGTTTTATCCATTTTAAATATTTAAATTAATATTTTTTTATATTGTTATTTTATATTATAATTAATATGAACAAACATAATTTAAATGAAATTGTAAATTTTGCTGAAAAAAATAATAATTTTTCAGATTTTAATATAGTTAATAATTTTAAATTAAATTTTACTAAATATAAATCTATTAATTCTAAAAAACAATCAGATATTAAAAAATGTATATTATCAGGTGGTAGTTTGAATGATCAACAAACAAAAGAATTAGAAGAATTGCAACAATTACAACAAAATGGATCAATTAATAGTGATCAATTACTAATGTTACAACAATTACAACAAATGCAACAACAAAATCAACTACAAACTTCAGCACAACTAGAAACTACAACTCTAGACTCATCAATTCCACCTCCACAAAATATACAATATCAACCAGTATCTAGAATGTCTGGAATACAAATGGAACCAGATAAATATTTACCTAAACCAAATTATATAACAGATGAATTTAAAACATTTACAATTGAAAAAGGAACTATATTATTTTATTCAACAACTGAACATCGCGGTTTTAATACAGAATCCTTGCAATTAAATGGTACAAATACAATAAATAATTCAATGGAAAATATATCATTTTTTACACCAAATTTTAGATTAGCTAGTGATAAAATTCAAGGATGCAGTCTTGATAAACAAAAAGGATATATACATACATTTAAAGTTATAAGAGATATAGCTGATATATTTATTAAATTACCATATGATACTAACGAAGATACAACAATTCAAGATATTCATAGAGAATTTTGTGAAGGAACTAGAAAATATTCAGGTGTTGGATTTTTCTATCCAAAAAATGAAATAGAGTTATTTAATAATCAAGTATTACAAAATAATATGTTAAATGATGCGAATAATATGTATTATTCTGAATTTTATTTATGTAATCCCAGACCATATTTAGAATACATGTATTCTCAAAAATGCATGAGTTTAAGAAAATTAACAGATCCTTATAGATTCAATTAAATATTACAATTAATTTATTTTACATATAGCTTATGTTATATTTAAATTTTTTATAAAATCTAAGTGATATATAAATAGATGATAATAAATCATGAACATTGTAAAAAATTATTCAATTATATATTGAGTAAAAAATATGAAATAATATTGGATAAAAATTATAATGATATATTATATATAAAACACGATAATGGAGAATTAAAATGTAAATATATATTAATATTTTCAAAAATAGAAAATAGTATAATTTGGTCATATGAAAATGAATTTATTGATATAAAAACAAAAGAAATAAGTAAAAAAATAAGAAAGATAATAAAAGAAGAAAAATCAATAGTAAACATAATAAATAAGATAATATCGAACGATATAAAAATTAAATATGAAAACGAAGAAATAAAACCACTCTGGATAATAATAAATAAAGATAAAAATTATATACAATATTTAATGATAATAGATATAATATATTTATAAATTTCTATAATAATTATAAATGAGTATCTATAATATTGAGACAAATTCAAATTTGTTATTAAATAAAATGGAAAAAATAATAAATAAATCAGAAACTAGTAAAATTAAAAAAACAAAGTGTAAAGAATGTAATAAAGATTATGAAATATTATATAGTTATAATTACGATAATAAAAAAATAAAAATAACAGATAATGATATTCATAATTTACGAGATCATCAATTAATAGATATAAAGCTATATAATAAAATATCAATGATAAATTTTCCGAATATTAATTATTGTTTAATAAACACCAATAGTTTAAATATAATTGATGGTTTATATGAGGATGGAAGTAATGAAAAGTATATTGAAGAAAAGAAGAATATATTTACATCAAAGATCAATAGATATTCAGAACATTCTGGATTTATTTATTTTAAAGATAATAAAATAAACAAAATAGTTGTATTAAATGATTCGAGAGTTGATAAAGCTGATCCAATAATTTATATGCCAGAAAACTGTATTGAAGCATTAAAAGTAGATTATTTATATCATACACATCCCAAGACACCATACATTGGTTCAAGAGCTGAAGATGGCATAATATATGAATTTCCATCAATAAGTGATATACTACATTATGTTGATCATCATAATAGTGGAAGATTATTAGGATCATTTGTATTTGCACCAGAAGGAGTTTATATGATACATAAATATAATTTAAATCGTGATAAAATAAAGATAGATTATGATTTAATGATTAAAGATTTAAAATATATTTTTAGCATATGTTATAATGATTCAATAAAGAAATATAAAGATATACAAGAATATAAAATAAACAATGTAATAAAAATTCCAGATAATTATTTTTATGATAAAATATCAACAAATTTTGAGTATATTAATAATATAAATAAAACATTAATTAAGTATGATTTATATATTGATTATTATCCAAGAATAAAACTAGAAAATAATAAATATTGGATTTTTCCCGATATATATGTACCATTATTAAGTTGAAAATTATTTATAAAGATAATTATATGGAAAAAAAATTAATATTAATTATAATATTAATAATAATATTAGTAAGTATTCAATATATTAATCTTAATAATAAATTAATTTATAATAAGTTAAATAATAACTTAAATGAAACTTTTAATATTAATGAAAGTTTAAAAAAAAACAATATAATTATTGTTTCTGATGAGGAATATTATTATTTAAATTTTGAAATTGAAGATAAAAATTATATAGAAAATAATAAAAATAATAAATTATTGGCAAAAAAATATAATATAATTAAAATTAGAATAAAATAAAAAATATATAATTTAAATATTTTTTATTTTTGCTAGTATTAATTTATAATTGTAATATATAATATGCATAAATTAAATGAATTAATAGTTTTACTAATTATACTAATAGTATTTATAAATGTATTTAAAAAAAATGAAGGATTTAGAGTAGATTCTCAAAATTTTCCTTACACCAATTATAATAATGTAGCTAATCAATTAGATTATAGCAGCTATGAAGCTCCTGGAATGTACAAAAAACATTTTGGTGAAGTAATGGGTCCATCTAGTAAAATAGGTGTTAATCAAAATAGTAATGAAGATATATTTGACAATAGAGGATTTAAATTTACAGATAATAGTAGCAATAGAGGTGATATTGATGTATTTACAGATATTGTAGATAATCAGCAATTAAAAAATAATTTTGAAAGAACATATTTATTAGATCCAAATGGTTCAGTAGCTAAATATGATATTACTAATAATAAAATTAGTCCAAACTGCTGCCCTGCCCAATATTCACCACCATTTAAAATTAGTGATAAAGTAGATCCTAATTGCAATTATGCACAAGATTATGTAGCTAATCAATATTCTGGTATGAATTATCAAGATGGTTATGGTTGTGTTTGCATGACACCCAAACAAGCAGAATTTTATGGATCCAGAGGTGGAAATACCGATTAATTATAAATTTAATAAATATTATAGGTTATAAAATCAACCATCTTTATTTATAAATTAAGTTAAAATATTAATTGTAATATTTTAAGTGAAGGACTGAATTTATATGTAAATAAAATTTAATAATTCTATAAAATAATGAAACTTTATAAGGTAAGTTAAAGTGAGTTATAAATAAAATATAAAAATATAGGAATAATTTATAATAATATGGATTATAGATATTTAGTAGAAACCAAAAATGAATTTAATAATTTTTTGAACAACATGCTAGTATCACACATATATAATGGTATTAAAGGCATGTTAAAATATTCCGATAATGTTTATTTACAAATAGAAGAAAAGAAAAAACGAGGATCTAAATTTAATAATCCGGGAATAGTAATTATTTTTAAAAAAACATTAGAAGGAATATCTGGATTAAATAATCATGAAATAGAAGAAGAATATATGAGAATAAAAAATCATTCAGGATTTCCAGAATGGTTTGATTTATTAGTAAAAGCATCATTTAAAAGTTATGTATTATTATTAACATGGGATCCAGAAACTAATCAGTCAAAATATAGTGATAATAAATTATATGATTCTATAGTAATTAAAGATTTTATTCATAAATGTTATATTACAACATGCAATTATTTTAAAGATAATACTGAATTATTTATAAACAATCGTTCAAATAAAAAAGAAATGTATGAAATTATTAAAAAATGTATTGAAATTGGAATGAAAAAATCTTTACCATATGATGAAATTATTCAAGAATATTTAAGAATTGATTTTACAAATATTAATAAAAAAACTAATAATGATAAAGAAATTACTAAAGTTAAAAATTTAGTATATAATATGATAAATAATAATAAATATGGTGGTAAAAATACTATATCTAAAAAAATATTAACAGATGATTCATTTGATCAATATAAAAATGATAATAAAAATGATAATAATAATGATTATAATAATAATTATAATGGTTTATCTAAAAAAGAGGAAGTAGAAAATTTTATTAATTTAGAATTAATTAATCAAAAAAAAATTAACAATATGAATAATTCAATATCAAATACAAGTGATGTATTAACAAGATCAAATGTTAAGAGTAAAGAATTCGATAATATAATAGAAGAAGCATCAAGAAAAAGCGAGAGTGATATTGATAGTAATAGTGGTAATAATAATGAAAATTCAATAACATCCGAAACATCATTAGATGAAGAAATTAATGAATTAGAAAAAAATTCAGAAGGAAGTGCACCAAAAATAATAAATAGTCCACCAGTTATAAGAAAAAATTCAATAGAAAGATTAGATGATGATATAAATGTAAAAAAAAATAGTAAAATAGAGGTAATATTAAATAAAAATAATTCTAGAACAGATAAATTTGATAAATTAGAATCATATTATGATAATTTACTTAGATAAATAAAATAAAAATTAAAATAAAAAATAAATATATATAATGAAAAAAATAGTTAAACATGACTTTAATATAAGATCTACAATCCAGAGTAATATATTATTAATAGGATTATGTATATTTACGGTAGTATATATAATAATAAATTATGATAAAGTTATTGCAGGAGTAATAGATGGTGTTAATATATGGAATACGATATTAATAAGCATGATAATTATATTAGTATTATATTTATTAACATTAGATGAAAATATTATAGAACACAATGATGATATTGAAATAAAAAAATTCAAATTAAATTCAGTAAATCCAGAAAAGATAAATGAACTAAAAGGAGGTACTAAATATAAAATAGCAAATAATATATATTCAAATATAAATGATTTTGACAATCAAAATATTTTTATAAGTCAAAAGAATAAAGGTAAATATGGAATTAATTTTTAACATTATTTGTAAAATTTTAAATATAATAAATTATATTTAAACTAAATAAGTTTTTAGCACATATAATATTATGTTGAGTAAATATAATAGAAATGACTAAGGTTAAAGATGTTAAATTAGGTGATAATATGAGCTTACCTATAAAAGAATTTTATTTAGAATCAATGTGTGAAAATCCTGCAATAGTAATGATAGCAAAAAGAGCTTCTGGTAAATCATGGGTATGTCGTGCTATATTAAGACATTTTCGTGATATACCAGTAGGTATAATAATAGCACCAACTGAACGAATGGCGAATCCTGCATTTTATTCTGAATTTTTTCCGGATAGTTACATACATTATGATTACAAAAGTGAGATAATAGAGAGATTATTATACAGACAAGATATAATGATAGAGAAACAGAAAGATAAAGAAAAAGAAGGAATAATAATTGATCCGAGAGGATTTATACTGATGGATGATTGTTTAAGTAAGAAGGGTTCATGGATGAAAGATCAGCCAATTATGGAATTATTATTCAATGGAAGACATTATCGTTTGATGTATATGTTAACAATGCAATTTCCATTAGGAATTACTCCAGAATTAAGATGTAACTTTGATTATATATTTTTATTAGCAGAAGATATATATTCAAATCTTAAAAGATTATATGATCATTATGCTGGCATGTTTCCGACATTTGATTCATTTAGACAAGTGTTTAAAGAGTTAACTGATGATTTTGGAAGCATGGTAATAGTAAATCGAGGTGCAAGATCAAGTTTTTTAGAAAAAATATATTGGTTTAAAGCAGGTAACGATTCAGTAGGAATGATAGGTTGTAATCAATTTGTAGATTATCATCGAAATAATTATAATCCAGAATGGAGAAAAAAAAAGAAGAATTTAGATATTATGGATTTATGTAATAAAAAACAAACTACTAATGCTTTGAAAGTTAATAAAGTAGGTTATGATAAAAAGAAAGATTCATCTGATTAAACTTTATAATTTTAATTACATATATAATTATTATATATGTAATTAAAATTTTCTATATATGCAAAGTGATTAAAATGTATATCTCCATCAAAAAAATGATTATTAGTTTGTAATAAAATACTTGGATCATATATATAAGTATTTTTATTTTGATAACAAAATTTATTAACAATATTAAATATAATTTCTCTTTTTTCTATAGTTTTAGTATTATCATTATATATAATATTAGGTCTAAAATGAGTTTGAAATAATATTTTTTTATCTTGAGGTATTAATTCTCTGATTGTATTTAAATCTTCTAATAATTCTTCTTCTGTTTGTAACACATATTCATATTCATTTGTTAGTTCATATTGTACTTCAAATCCATTATTTTTATATAATTTCAATGAACATATTTCAAATATATACCACTCACATTTATCAAATTCATTTTTTATATTTTCTTTTTTTATTGGAAGTAATGACTTATCTTCACATCCACAAAGATCAGCATAAGATGTTAAAAATTTTGGTAATATATCATCAGGTAATATAATTTCATCTTTTATAAATTTTATAAATTGAATATGCTGTTTAGTATTATGTAATTTACCTAAAAAATTTATTCCTATAAAATTATCAAACATCGAATGTATGGGAATAACTTTATTGTAACCATTATTTATTGTTGTAACTAAACGACATGATCCTGAAGAAAATACTTTAATCATAATTATATAAATATTTATATAATTTTTTAAATTAAAAAAAACTAAAATTGACTTATAAAATATTTATTTGGAACTTCAGTTCTTCTAATAGTATTTTCATACGTACTATCTATCCATACAGATGGTTGTGTAAACATTGTTTTAAATATATCAGATTCAAATACTGGTTCTTCTTCAATTTCTTCTAAACTTCTGGGTAAATATTTATATACTACTTTAGGCTCTATATTTAAATTATCAATCGTAAAATATATTATTAATAATGTTATACCTGTTATTAATATTAATATAAATATACCTTTTCCTAAATTCATTTATATACTATTATATTAATTTATTTTTTATTTTTTTAATTCTGAATAAATTTTACTAATCATATCAAGTTTTGATTCTAACTCTTTCATGTTATTCTTGCTTTGTTGTATATCCTCTTCAATCTTGATCTTCTCTGTTGATGCTGTGTTAAATTGACTTGTTGTTTGATCTAAATCATTATCTTCGTCTTTCTCTTCGTTTTTCTCTTCGTTTTTATCAGCATATTCATTAACTTTTTCTTTTATTGAATCTGCTGATTGCATGTATGATGATGGTATTATACCTGCTGGTGTAATTTCTGGACATCCAATACCCGTTTCTATTGGAGCATCAGTTTTTCCTGTAACTACATTTGCACCCTTTAATTGTTCGTTCTTTCTTTCTTTTTCAGTTACTTCTTCTTCTTTCAAACAATCTTTGTATGCTTTCATGTATTGATTTAATGATTTTTCTCTATAAACTGGATCATCTTCAGTTTGCATATTAGAAATATCAACATCAAAAGGTAACCATTTGCCAACCTCACCTACAAAAATATTATGAAATTTATCAATTTGTTGTAATTTTTCAGAGTGAGCTTTAGCATCATCATATGATTCAAAAACACCTCTAACCTTAATACCTAGAATTTTTTGGTCCTTATATTCTTCACGTTTATCTTCAGGAAAACAATTAGGTGTTAACATAGAGATAACACAAAAATTTTGTCTTTTAACTGAATGTTTAAAAGGTTTATCTTCATCAAGAAAATCTTCTTCTGGTTTAAGACTTGACATAATTATAATAATAATTAATATTATATTATTTAAATCAATTTAAATAAAAAAGAATGACTTTTTTATTTTTAATAAAAAAATAAAATAATTTTTTAAATATATGAAGTAAACCAGTTAGTTTTAATATTTAATAATTTTTCTAATTTTTCAGTATCTTTTTTAAAAAAAGGTATTAATTTTTTATATAATTTAATATCAATTGTACTTTTATCTTTAGATTCGAAAATTCTTTCTTGTTCAATAATTTTTAATTCTTTTACATTTAAAAATTTATAAATTTTATTACATTCAACTGTTGGATTTTTTTCAAAATCTGTTGTTAATAAAACTATAATATTATCTTTAGAAAACCATCTCATTAAAATTTTAATGTATTTATAATAAAGACCTCTATCTAAATAATCTACATTAATACTATGAAATGTTTTATTTTTATATTTATTTATTCTTTCAAGTTCTAAATTTATTTCTTCTTCAAATGTTTTATTATGCTCATTTGGATACATAATTCTTTTCATTTTATATTCACTATAAGCTCGATGAATTGGATCTCTTAAAATTAATATAATTTTTACATAAGGATTAACCATTTGAATTAATGGAAAAGTAAATTCTAAATATAATAAGTTAGGTGTTTTTTCTCCTACTACTATTTTTTTATAATTAAATTTTTTCTTATACCATTCTATACCTTTTTTCCAAAATAGATCAAAAAAATGAGGTTCTGAAATTGTAGGATCTTTATTTCCATCAATATAAAGATCAGGATGTTTAGATATTGTATATGCTAATGCAGTTGTTGCGGATTTTGGTGCACCCATAATTATAAAATCAACAGGAAATCTCCATTTTGTTCCATAAAAATTATATACGTAATTTATATTTTTAGTAACCATACTAAATTTATTATTATTTTTATAATTTTTAAAAATATTTTTAAAATTATTTAGATTATATGTATTTAAATATATTAAATTAGATCCAACTTTTAACATATTAAAAAGTTGTTCAAAATCATTATCTGTTAAATCATTTCTTAAAACTATTATTTCATCAAAAAATGGTGGATTTATTTGTGTAAATAATGCATGAATTCTCCATATTTCAAGTTTAAAAATATAAATATCATTTTTATTTGATTTAGATATTATATTATTTATAGATTCTAATTCATCATTATTTTTATAATAAATTAATTTCATATAAATATATTTTATAAAATAAATCATTTAAATTCTAAAATAATTTTATAAATTACAAAGAGGAAAATTAAGATCTAAAATATATAGTGTTACACAACTAATTAGACAAGCAATTAAAATAAATTGATTAATTGTTATATTAGTAT